>OIGD01000355.1_pt1 | contig 57101 bp, 48 predicted proteins | sample 1582211 | NCBI WGS metagenome assembly OIGD01 (sample SAMN04414078, study PRJEB24778) | human gut metagenome | material: faecal | host: Homo sapiens
CTTTACACATGTTCTCTATTACTCTTCTATCGTCATACGTTAGACGGCGGTATTTTGGTTTTGTCATAGTGCTTTTCTTGGTCGAAAAACATCTACTCTACATCCCTTAAGCCGCTTGTCTAACTCCTTTAGCTTTTATGCACTGGAGTATTTAATTCGCGTATCTTAATATGCTTTCCGAATAGTGATTGCAGTTTCCACCCAATTGGAAATATTTTCTTTTATGTAATTGTAAATAGATGTGCTCTCTTCCCCGGAAGGACGATATGCCTCTACTATCTGGTCCAACGTTTTTGAACCAAACCTAATTGCAGAAAATGGATTGGCCCCTACTTTCGATGTATTGCCATCACAGTCTTTTAATCCATCTATATAAATACCTAAAACACCAAGTCCCATTTTCCATGCCAATTTTATTTCGAAGTTTATCCACCTACGTCTATACGTCTCCTCCCCTATCAATACGATACAACAAGTTTTCCCTTTTATTTGGGATTCAATCCAATTTTGTATAGCCTTATCTCCTTCTCTTTTTATACTTTCCCAATCATTATCAGATATCGGAGGATTTCCTTCTAGTATTCCCATATTACGAATCTGACTCGCTCTCCAATTATCCTTTTCATAATGAAAACTAAAAAATACCCTACGTTTCATTTTTACCTTTCTTTTGTTATGTTGAAATCATCCAATCGTTGACTTTTATCAAATGCACTTTCAATGTAGACACTTGTTTCTTTTAAAAAGATATCTTCTTTAACAAAAGATATATAAGATCCGTTTATAGGGTCATAAGTTCTACATCTCTCGCAACCATATTTTTTATCAGTTATATTGTTATACCTATTCTTTTTTATTATATCGTAGAGCATATTATCTTTATAGCTCATGTACGAACAACCATCTGCTTTTTTACCTTCTGTGATAAGCCAGTCGTAACTTCCGTTAAATTTCATTATTACCCCGACAATTCCGTTTGTGTGGGAGGTTTTCCCATCTCTCGGTATTTCTTTTAAAGAATACTCGATCTCCCAGTCTATCCAATTGCTTTGTATCATATTTGGTGAAATTATTACGATCGTAACAGATGAATCGTATATCATTTCTTTTAAATTTTCTTTTATAGTTTCTGCTTTATAGCTGGTTAAGTCTGGTGATTCAATTGTCTCGCCTTGATAATATTGTGCATCATCGCCCAGCGCCCTAATAATGCGATCTCGCAAGGCTGTCGCTTCACTGTATTTGTATGATATAAATGTCTTTCTACTCATTTTATTTTGTCAATTAAAAGATCTTGAAATAGTGAGGAATAAGCATAGTCGAAGTTTAGTCTTTTATCATGATCTTTCTCATTCTCATATATAATTTTTGCAGCAGCACCAGTAGTAGCAATGGGTAAACAAATCGCATTAGGATGGTTTTTCTTAAATATGGCATATTCTTCTTCTACGCCTCCCATTCCTCCAATGAATATCCCCGCAATGAATTTTTTTTCAGGCGATAGCATATTATTTCGTAATTCTAATATACTTTCATTCTTATTACCTTTATCACTTGTAAGTATTGTACAATTAGAAAAGATTTGGTTTTCTTGTGGAAATTCGTTTTTGAAATACTTAGACTGATATAATACGATATGTGTCTGTGGAATACTCATTTTATTCGCAACATATGCAATTAGTGGTGTTATAGATGGGTGTCCTCCCCAGATTAATTTATAATGAAAAAGAACTTTAGTCGTTAATGCGATAACGGAATCACGAATCGCAATTATATCGCAAGATTCATAGTATTTTTTGTCCCGTTCTTTCAGAGGGATACTCGCAGAAAGAAATATATTTCTTAGTGTTTCATTATCCATGCTTCGAACTCCTTCTTTTTTAGTGCTTTTACCTCTAAATATTTATTTAACCAATCTAAATGCTTCAACCAACTATCTCTTATATGTATATCATCATATATTAAATAAACTTCTTTTATCTTTTTGTTATTAAGTCTCTGGTTTGCAATATGTTCAGATTGATTATAAGTAGTCGATTTTGGGATCCCAATAGCTGGTATAAAAAGCCTCGAGTAATTTATATGCTCGACAAGAACTCCATTTGATTCAACGTACACATCCTTTCTGTATTTTCTTGCAATATTCATACATTCAGTTATCAACGAATCTTGCCTCGCCGCCATGTTACGTGCTCTAGTAGATTCGACAGTCTCAATGATTTTCTCTATAATATCATCCGTAAATCGAGATTTTTTAGAATCATTAAATATGTCATTTTTAAAATCTGATCTTTTTAATTTTAGGGGAACACATATTCTTGCAAAATTCTCGAGATCATTCTTTGGCCAAACGAGTTGAACAATTCCAATTTGCTTTGCGTTTGCTTTTGCAATTTCTTCTTCACACCATTCACTTTTACAAAAGTTTTTCGTATTCAAAACAATAACGACATCGCAATCTGTCATCCTATGCCACAATTCATCTTGAAATTGGTCTCCTGGGCGAACGGAATGTGTATCTAAGGAAACATCAAAGTTATTGCGTTCTAATGCTTCAAATAATTGAATTGCAATAGAAGAAGATTCATCCCTTTTATAGCTTATGAATACTTTTCTTTCTGAACGTAATAAATGGAAGGATTCAAGAATAAGCCCCACTATTCTCTCTACTACTGAAGAATTATATAAAATCCCATTTTGTTTATGTAGACATTCGGGAATTTCCCTATGAAAGGCATTTTTATTAAAATAGACAGGTAGAATTGCAATTCCATCTTCAATCAACCTCGTGATTTCAGGTATGTTTTTGTGCTTTTCCTCTGCTGTATCTCCAAAATAAATAGCAAATGCTGGTTGATTTCCCCTATATTTATATAAATCTTTATTTCTAAGAAAAACAAAAGCAGATTTAGGTATATTTAATTCTTTTATATGATTACAAAAAATAGACTCAATATTACTTATGATACTTTCATCAATTTGACCTAAAAAAATAATTTGATACTTATACATGGCTCATCTCTAACTCCACATATTCTCATACAATGACGGTTATTTGTAAAGGTTAAAATGACAAATTCCAAGGTTCAACGCAAAAAGAAAGAGCTGTTCGAAACAGTTTAAGCCTTGCTAATCTATCAAAGAATGTATCTTGAAGCAAGGAAGAAATTCTTTCGCATGTTATTTCAAACTTCTAGAAGTTGGACTTCAAAAATGCAGTCCTAATTCAGACGATACTCTCGCAGACGTTCCTTAAATCTTAGGCTCGTATTCTTAGGATTGAGAATTCTTTCCATAACCGCACTTGTGTTTACCAAGTTTTGTCAATGACTATCCAATAGATCATCGTCATTGTACCACCATTTTATTCGTATTCACGATTTCCTTATCGTCATGAAAGAACTCCCGATGGGCGCTCTCCGCCCTTCCCTCTTAAAATGGGTATATTCTTACGTGTTTCGCTTTAGCCCGCATCCGTATTCAAAAGATACACCACGGTCAAGGAGTTTTTGGCGTATTTATTGAACACGATAGCAAAAGATAGGGTAGATATTCCTGAATTACCTTGTTGATGGGGCTAAACAAGAAGATTTAACAACTTCGAATTTTACAAGAAAAATCTTGCAAATTTAAACTCTGTCTTTAAATTTGCATAAAAATGAAAATAGAGCGTGCAGAGAAACTGAAAGTTATAAAAAGCCTGAAGTCTTTTCCGGTTGTGGCCATTCTTGGCCCTAGGCAGGTTGGGAAAACAACTCTTGCAAAAAGCATTGCCGCAGACATTGGCGGAAAATCCGTATATCTTGATTTGGAAAACCCGGCCGATTACACCAAACTCACCGAACCCGTACTCTATTTGAAAGACAACGCCGACAAGCTTGTTATTATCGATGAAATCCAGCTCAAACCCGAGCTTTTCCCGATACTAAGGAGCATGGTCGACGAAAATGGCGCAAACGGCCGTTTCCTGATACTTGGAAGCGCCTCCCCAGAGCTTTTAAACAAATCCTCCCAGTCCCTTGCCGGAAGAATAAAATACCATGAGCTTAACCCATTTTCCGTATTTGAGGTCGGGATGGAAAACATATCGGAGCTCTGGATCCGCGGAGGATTTCCTGACGCGTACTTGGCCGCAACCCTTGACGACAGTTTCGATTGGATCGCCGCATTCGTACAGACATTTTTGGAAAGGGATTTGGGCATGCTCGGATTTCGCCTCTCTCCGCACAATATGCGGAGGGTATGGACGATGCTTGCGCATTATCACGGGGCAGTAGTGAATTATTCCGCCTTGTCAAATTCCCTCGACGTTTCCAACGTGACAGTAAAGCACTGGATAGACGTACTCGAAGATACATACATGCTTCGCACGCTACGCCCATGGTCGGGCAATACTAAAAAGCGGTTGGTAAAATCACCCAAAATTTATCTCAGGGACAGCGGTATTCTGCATAACCTACTTGGAGTAGAGGAGATGGAAAAGTTGCTTAGCAATCCCATTTTGGGTGCCTCGTGGGAAGGGTTCATTATAGAGCAGATAGCCGCAACCGCCCCCGACCGCTCCCAGTTTTCATTTTACAGGAATTCCAGCGGGAATGAGGTTGACATGATAGTGGATACGCCAAAATCTGGAACAATAGCATTTGAAATAAAGCGCTCGCTCTCCCCTTCGTTATCTAATGGGACATACTCAGCGCTCAAGGATATATCTCCTGACAAGGCTTATGTGATTTATTCCGGAGATGATTCTTACCGCCTGAACGAAGATGTTACGGTTATTCCCGTTGCAGGGATACCCAGCGCTTTTGAGAAATAGAAAGAAAAGGCTTTTGATTTATGACCACTGAAGAAAAATTAAAATATTTGGAATTTATCCAGGGGATAATAACACGAATGAATACATGTTCATTCCAGATCAAGGGAACGGCGCTTGTAATTGTGTCCGCCATATTGGCTATTTATGGACAAGATCCCGGAAAAACCGAATTAATATGGGTTTGTGTTCTCCCTGTTATTGTATTATGGGTTTTAGACGCATATTACCTAACCCAAGAAAGGTCTTTTCGCAAATTATATAACGAGGCGGCAGGAATAATCACTCCTCCTAAAGGATTGTCCGAATTGAAACCATTTGAAATAAATCCCGACAGATACGGTTCATGCTGTTTTTGTTATATTCTTAGAACGTTTTTTTCTATGACAACTTTGCCTTACTATGGAATTATTCTTATTGTACTATGCCTAATATATAAAATTTCGGGAAAATAACCATGTACAGAGGATTCAATCTAACGATTACAGATGAGGACTTTGAAGATTTAAAAAAAAATGAAATGTTCCGCTTTAGAACATTCCTTAGAAAATTATTTAATAAGGTAGTAGAAGATGGATTACAAAAATACCTAATAGACAAAGAGAGACTAGATGGCGATGTGATGATGGAGGATTGGTTCCCTAACGTGGATGCTGATATTTTTATATCCCATTCTCATCATGATTTGGATAAAGCTACTGCGCTAATGGGATATTTCCAAAAATTTGGACTATCTTCATTTGTAGATTCCTATGTTTGGAAACACTCCGATAAATTGCTTAAGCTTCTAGATAATAAGCTATGTTATAATGAAGATAGAAATACCTATGATTATGGCAAACGGAACCAGACAACCAGCCATGTCCACATGATGCTCGCCACTGCGTTAACTCAGATGATGGATAAATGTGAATGTCTCTTCTTTCTTAACACACCAAATTCCGCAAACCCCAAGTCTGATATTTCTAAAAAAGTATATACACATTCTCCTTGGCTATTTCATGAAATAGCCACTTTTGAATACATCCGTAAGAAACGCAGAATTTCTAAATATGCCGCAGAAGGTAATACTAATTTTTCACTCGATGAAGCTGAAATGCCTAGAATACTACATTCATTAAAAATGGAAAATTTAGTGCCATTGACGTATGATGATTTAAAAGAGTGGTATAGAGAGTCCGAAGACGAAAAGGACAAGCTGGCTGTTTTATATAATAAATTTCCACTTTCTCTTGGTACAAATTTAGAATAGGAACGCGTTCGGAGATTTTACCTGCAATATTTCCGCTATGTAGAAAAACAATGTTCCCAGAGTCTTGTGGTTGAATCCTTCCCGCCGCCCTATCGTACTGAAGGGCTGGCAGGGAAATCCACCGGTCAAAATATCAAAATCCGGTATGTCTTCCGGATTTATTTTTATTATCTCTCCGTAGGGTTTCTAAAAGAAATTCACCTCATACGTCTTTTGGACGTTTACATCCCATTCTGAAGAGAATATATACTTTGCCCCGCCTGTTCAAAGGCTAATCGTATGCCGCCTATGCCTGCAAATAGGTCTATGAACTTGAATGCGTCTTTAGCGCATTCACGTATCGCAACTGGCGCATCTGTACCCCTTTCCCTATTCGGTTTTTGGAAGGGAATCTCTATGGATTTTTCTTCCCGATGAAAAGTTAAATGGCTTGTCGTTAGATGTGCACATACAGTTCTATTCTAGGAACTGTATGCTCCGCCCTAATTTAACCTAACGATTCGGTTAATCCATCTCGTATCTTCTCACAACCCCTCATGTGTGCTTTCAAAAGTTCTTCAACATTTGAACAAATAGCATTGTCATCAAGAAAGCTATCGGACGAAGCGCCTATATGTTTTCTACGCTTAATTTTCAACCTCCCTTAATCTTTTTATAGCCGATTTTATATCTTTAATATATTCTAGCTATTACCCTTTTCTCCACCCGTATCCTAGCGCAACCTCTGGGGATTCAATTCATGTAAATAACCACAAAAACTAACGGGAAAATACCCCTGCCTCTTACTAAAACAGTCCCCCCAAAGCTACACCTTTACACATCCTACCTCCGCCTAAATTCTCTTACCCTTATCGTTTTAAAAGTATCCACATATTAGTCGCCGTAACCCATCAAGTACCAGCCCATATACCCAAAATAATTTGCCATGGATTGCCATAGTTGCGGATAGCATTTCGCTTCCAAGGCTTGCTATTTTCTGCATAACTTAAACGCAAAAACTGCCCATTTGAAAATGGGCACTTGCACTATAAAGCATCTGCAAATCCATCAAACAACTTCCGCAGTTCTTCCACAAAATGCACCTGTATCTCGGAGAATTTACCCGCGCTTTTCCCCTATGCAAATCTTACCGATCATTACCTCAATTAACCGACCTGTAAGGTCGCAAACAATTGCCTAATCACTATCCAAAACCTGTCGCTTTCTTCATATATTTTCTACACAACTTTGCCTTAAAAGAGCACGACGATTCACTAACATATACCTCAACCTTTAACTCCAAAATGGCGCGCAATTAGCTTCAATTACCCACACCTTTTCCCGTAAAAAATACCCACGCTGCTTGCAAATAATTGCCATCAATTTATCCATCGGTTTGCTCGTAAAAAGCATATCATATCTTCACCTAAACCCCAACCTTTTTGCCAAAATATGTTGCGCATCTGCTCACAAACTTTTGTGCTCTCATGACAAAATCTGTTGCACAAATCCCCGCATATATGGACTGACTTTTTGGCATCACCGTTTCATAAAATCCCAAGGGTTTAGCAGCCAAATACTTTACCAAAAGACTTCTCAATTTGTATCCTATCAATCATCATATATCCCCGACTCCCCATTCGTAAAAGCGTAATCAAACATGGCGATTTAACTTCGCATATTGCGACAAAGCTGTTTAAGATTCTAACGTGCGTAGCACGTTGAATTCTTTGCGATGCGTAGCAGCGCATCTTTTGATTTGCGTAGCAAATCTTCCCCACGAAGCGTAAGCGGAGTTGGGGCAAGGAGACGCCCGTTAGGGCGTCTATCTTGCGTGAAAAAGTGGGACAAATTCAGGTTTTGGCCCAAAAACCCCGTTTCCTATATATAGACGCCTCAGCGCTCAGCTCCAACTCTGGCCCAAAAACGCGGTTTCCTATATATAGACGCCTCAGCGCTCAACTCCAAAAATTTATTCATTTTTTTTAGTAGTGAATTTTGAGGGTTTTTTACCACCTAAAAACTAGCGTCTATATATAGACGCCTCAGCGGTCAAGTCGGAAATCTGGCCCAAAAATGGCGTTTCCTATATATAGACGCCTCAGCGCTCAAGTCTTTAGGCATTTTTTTAAGAAAAGTTAAAATACGTATGACCTCTGGCGAAATATTCTACGCGCTTCACGCATGTATTGCGCCTTAAATTTATGAGTTTATTGTTTATGTTATGGTCAATTTTTTTCCGCATGATAGCTACCTATGGTTTACATAAAAATAACTGCCATGACATTCCAAAATTTACTGCAACGTCATCCTGAAAATTGATCCAAGCTAAACGGTTTTTAAAGGCAGCAATGTCTCCCCGGATCAATACCTCTGATTCTAAGATAAAAATCTCAATGCGCACTAAAATTTTTAATCTTGGATACTACAATAAATGCTGCCGTATAAGTTGCACTATCTTAGTTAAATCTTTATAGCAAATTTATACCTTATCACTCACTATAAAGCTACTCATTTCTGTATTTCATTTGCGCATTAAACATCTAATGTTGGAGATGAAGAAAGTGATAGCTCTATCTCTGCCATATATTTCTTTTTTTTCTACTCTCCTTGGAATTAAAAATATCTTCGTCTGCACTAAAAAAGTTATGCGATGTTTTCTCTGAAGGAGATTCTAAAATTCTCTTCAAGACTTTCAATGGTTACAGGTATAGAAAGAATAGTTTTTTAGGAAAGAAATCTTTATGTCTATCTTACTCCCTTGCTGTGTAATTTTTGCAGGGGAAGATCATTAAACAAATCAATTATCTGGGGACAACTTTTTTCAGAGCTATCGTATCACAAATCTCTAAACAGTACCCAGGCATTTAGTCTGCAGATATATTCCGAAAAAAATGTTTCCACTAAATGTATAAAAGTGTAATTCGTAGAACGCATTTCATAGCTGAACTCCATTTCAGTGGTACAAAGAAAAAGGGGCGCTACATTTAGAGCAACCCCTTAGTTAAAATTATCTGGAATGTGTAGGCTATTTTGTACTTAGAACGTAAGTTTAATCATCATTATATTTACGTCCATCATACCTACTGTAACGTAGGTTATTCTTCTTCCAAATCTTCTTCCTCCTCATCGTATTCCTCATCATCGTATTCTCCATATCCACCCATTGTAAAATCTAAGTATATTGCATCTACTTTCCCATCTCCATTTCTGTGAAGATAGGCCTTGTATGAACCATCTCCGCCAAAGTTGCCGGCAGTTACTCCCCAATCTCCATCAGGTGCACGGTATATAGCATAGTTTTCTCCTCTATTTGAATCGTTAAACTCTATACCATCCTCTGGATATTTTTCTGAATCGTAGATGCCGCATTCTCCACTATCAACTCCTACATCGATCAGACTGTCTTCGTAGCAATCGCTATACTCTATTTTTTCGTACTGTGAGGAGTGTACAACGAACAGTCCCTTGAGTGTTGGATGCTTACCCATTTCGGCAATCTCTTGTACGATATAATCGCCTGGCAATGTGTTAACCTCTCCTGCGCACCAAGTATTCTTATCGTAGCAAGGATCACTTATTAACGTTTTAGTCCCAAGCTTGATTTTGTTTGCTAATGTATTTCTCATGGTATATTCTTTTTTTTTCTTGAAATTTAATCGTTTATTTTGGATGCGCGTAGCGCTCTATTCTTTCTCCCTAAAATTTCTACAATAACGCATATGCGCTATGTGCCATTTCTTCTCTCGGATTGAGTTTAAAATTATGTGTTTAGTCTAGATTACAAATGGCGAGTCTATGTCTAAATTTCTCCTGTACCTGGACAGGTAGTGACTCCATAACCAGTAGGTCTTCTAAATCTTTACCTACGACAATTAAATTCCATCCTGCCTTCATAGGTACGCCGGCAATTTTATGCTCCAGTATCATCTTTTGTACTATTACCTTTATACCTATTGATGCTTGATCCATCTCTTCCAAAAGTAGTAGGCCTTTATCCGGAAGATGATTATTCGTCGCAACAGGTATTTCTGCGGGGAAGATTTGTCGCGTCTTTTCCCTCTCCTGGATACCTATTCCGATTAAATCGCCCGTACCTATTTGGCTTAGCCTCATAGAATGGAAACCATAGCTTTCTATGCTTCCTATTAGTTGGCAAATTCCGGAATTCCTCCATTCAGAGTTTTGATTACCAGTCAATATTCTTCCCATCATTTGCCTAAATACGGATATCGTTGATCTACCATGTCCTGGTAGTTCGGAAGATTTTTTTTAAAATATGGAATATGGAAGTTGCCATTGAACTCGCAGTTCTTCTTCTAATTGCATCAAATTTAGTTGATTTAATGTATGAACCATAGTTTTTGTTTTTTGAGTGCGTAGCACTTTTCTACAGCGGAAATACTTGCCGGATACTACAACGCCCTAAATCGTTGAAATTTGCCCTCTATTTCGCGTTTTTATCCCCAACCTGGGTTCCCCATCATTTTTTAGTGATAAGCTGTTTTATGGGCATTTATTCCTTTTTATGACGATGTGTACAACTTGAGCTTATTACTGCAATACCCCAAATCATTGAAATTTGCCCGCAATTTCGCATCGTAGGCCTTCTATGGATAAATCCATTGGTTTTTACCCTTCAATCGCTTCTAGGGGCATTTTCTCGCGTTTTTAGTGGTGTGTGCATTTTTATTTTAAATTATCTACCATACCGCCCGTGGTTAGCCTCACAGCAGACAAATTTCTATTCTGAACTCAGTAGGTAGTACACAGTGCTAATATGACCTGATTTTGTTATTTTAGCGCGTAGCACTTATTCAGAATAAAAGGGGTATTCTCTCCCCTTGTGCTTTAGATGCCGAAGTAAGCACATATTATGCGAATAATAACAGCTATTATCGCAAAAATCGGAATAGATAATATACCTATTAACAAACCGAGATAAAGACCGAGAAGATCGTTCGCCATTTTTGCAAAGTTATTATCTACGACATTCTTGCAATCGTCCATGTACTGATCCCACCTGTCTTGCATCCTGTCTATGTGCCCGCTCATACTGTCGTACGCTTTGTCCAGGTTCTGGCTCATACTGTCTTCCCAAATTTCTTGCCTGTTTTCCATATCTTACTCCTTTTCCTGATTTTTTTAAATCTATTTTCTTTCTTAGGAAGCGCGTAGCGCTTATTCAGAATAAAAAGAGCCTACGCGCACTTTGGGCGTATAGGCCTTCTTTGGGGGTGTGCTCCCTTTTGGGCTTTAGATACCGAATGTAGAACATATGACGAGAATTACGAAAGATGCTATAGCTACAATTGGACTCATCGATAGCAGGAATACTAGGAGTTCGTCAGTTTCTTCTCTGACTTTGCGCATGCGTTCGTATTCGGCATCGGGTTTCTCTCTTTGAGCTCTTTCTAGAGAATCAAGCTCCGTTTCTGTCGGTTTATCCAGATACTGAAGCCTTTTCTTTTCTATCAGTCTGTCCAGAGAATCAAGCTCCCTGTTTTCATCTTCGGACTCGCGACGCCTCCTATCTTCCTCTTCTTCCTCGCGACGCCTCCTGTCTTCCTCTTCCTCTTCTTCGCGACGCCTCCTGTATATCTCTTGGGCTGTGCTTTGACATATCCTGTTTACCAAAAAGCTTTGCCATATTTCCATATCTTACTCCTTTTCCTGATTTTTTTAATCTGTTTTTATCTTAGGAAGCGCGTAGCGCTTATTCAGAATAAAAAGAGCCTACACGCACTTTGGGGCGTATAGACCTTCTTTGGGGGTGTACTCCCTTTTGGGCTTTAGATACCGAATGTAGAACATATGACGAAAAGTACGTAAGATACTATTAATAAACACGGAATAGATAATATCGCTATTAGTATGCCGAGTAGGAAACCGATAAGACTGTCAGTAACATTTCCAAAGTTCTTATCCACTATGGTCATAGCTTCGTCCATATGTTGATCTATTTTGTCTTCCCAAATATCTTGCGCTGTTCTCATCTTAACTTACTCTATTGTTTGTTTTTTGTTTAATCTACTTTTTATCTTATGAAGCGCGTAGCGCCTTATTCAGAGGAAATTCGCTTTGAAACTTTTTTAAATATCCTATTTTCATAGATGAAAGAAAGCACGTTAGAGTCTATATCTACCCATTAATTCATAAAACGCATATCAGTTTTTTGTTTCCATTTCCGCCAAAATTTCTAATTTACCATGAATTTGTGAATTTCTTCTTCTTTTGTGTAAACTTCGGGTTGGCAAGAACCGAGCATACTTTGCTGATATACTGCTATGGATGTAGTTGCTAGCATCTTCCTTCATACCACCCTAAAAGGACGTAAGTCTATTATGCGCATACACAAATCCGTAGCCTATTTCCTTCGGAGCGTTTTCTAAGGAAGTAAGCTATTATCAGAGCAGTCAAATGTACCACCAACCTTCTCCGGAGCACCTTCAAGAGAAGTAAGCTGATTATAAGAGCAGTAAAATCCCGCAGCTACCTTTTCAGGAGCACCTTCAAGGGAAATAAGCTGATTATCTGAACAAATAAAATAAGTACCAACCTTCTCAGGAGCGCCTTTAAGGGACGTAAGCTGATTTTCAGAGCAGTCGAACTCGCCACCTACTTCCCTAGGACAACCCTCCAAAGATGTAAGACCTATACCACATGCTTTGAATGTCCCAGTCACCTTGCCAAACTTGACAGTAAGCTTCCCATCACGAACATACTTATCAGATATATGCACGTCACCGTCTACATCATAGGCGCCGTCCGCATTTAAGCGCCAGTTGTTTGGAATGTTCATGTTTGTTTTCATGTATGTTCTCTCCTTCTAGTGGTTATTTTTATAGCCGTGTAGCGGCTGCCTCCCTCTTTACCTACAGCCACGACATTTGAAGAATTTTCAGTTCACGCTCCTGCTGTGGTGTCATATTTATGTGCGCAATGCGGGAGTCTTTTGGTATCCACTTCGCATATTTATATAGCATACCACTTACAGCCGCCCAATCTATCTGTTCAACCATATCATCCGTAATACCACTACCAAATAAGCCCAATATTGGTAATAGCTCAGCAGGCAAAGTCCGATTTTGGACTTCGTAATCGACTTGCCCTATTAATAGTTGTTCTTGAACATCAGGAACATCCTCAAATGTCTTTAGTGGGTTTTTGCTACAGTATAAATTACCAGGAATTATTTTAGGAATACCTTTTAATGTCGTTAATTCATTTTCTGAGCAATCGAAATCTCTTCCAACTTTAGGGCTATGTTTTAGATTTATCAAAGCATTATTAGAACAGTTAAAGTCTCTACCAACTTTACGTGGAGCTCCCATCAATGACACAAGCTCACAAGATGAGCAGTTATAATCTCTACCTACCCTTTTAGGCCCACCTTCCAATGAAGTTATTTTTGTGTAGGCACAAACAAAATTTCCATCAACAATTTCTGGAGAACCTTTTAACGAAGTTATCCCACTGAAATGACAATAGAAACCTCTTTTAACTTCTCTTGGAGAACCATATAACGTTTTTAATTTTGAATTCCCGCATATAAAGTCTCCCAACACCTTATTAAAACGCATAAGAAACTTACCATCTTGTATATACTCATCTCTAACAATAACGTTGGTACAAACATCATAACTACCATCACTGTTAAGCTTCCAATGCTTTGGTATCTGAATCTTTGGTTTTTGTTTCATAGGTTTTTAGCTGAACTTTACTCATAGTATTAGACACCGCCTCTTTTCTTGCATGCTTTACTGTGATGTTTGTTTAGTGTGCAGCACTTTGCTAATGCAAATTATTTTATATTTTTCACTTCCCCCTAGTGTATTCAATATGTCCACGGCTATATCCAAGACATTTGAATTTCTTGCAGCTCTTTTATTTGCCTTGGCTTCAGGTTTATGTGAGTTATATTAGCATATTTAGGTATCCACTGTACGTAGTCATATAAAGAACAGTCTACTCCCGCCCAATCTATTTTATTAAATTGCTTCAACTTACTTAGGTTATAGTTGTCTAGTATTAACAAGGGTAAGTACCTCGCATGTATAACTTCAATAGGATTATGTCTGCAATCTACTGCCCCTACCACTTGGGGCAATCCCTCTAAGTTTTGTAGATGATTGTGTCTTGCATAAAAATCCCCTGTCGCTTCAGGAGCCCCCTCAAGTGTAGTTAAGTCGTTGTTTTCGCAATGAAATGTGCCTTTTACTATTCTAGGTCCACCCTTTAATGTAATAAGCCTATTTTGTCCGCAATCAAAACTACCATTAACTACGCTAGGGATACCGGTAAGATTTGTTAGCCTGTTTGTCCAACAATTAAATCCGCCCCCTAATATCTTAGGAATACCATTTAACGTCCTAAGGCTGTTGTATGAACAATGATATGTTCCGTACACTTCTTTTGGACCCCCTTCCAAAGAAGTGAGATTGTTATAAGAGCAAGAAAAATCGCCCGGAATAATCTCAGGGGCTCCTTTTAGCGAAGTAAGCCCATTTCTTTCACAGTAATAGTTATTACCCACTACGGTTGGCGAGTATTCTAGATTGCAAAGTTGGTTGTTACCACAATGAAACTGCCCACCCACTACATTTGGTGCTCCTTCAAGTATTCTAAGCTTATTATTCCTGCAATCAAAATCTCCCCCAACTGACTCAGGACACCCCGTCAAAGATACAAGGAAGTTTCCAGAACAATTAAAATTTCCACCAACTTCTTTTGGCGCCCATTTCATGTAATTGAGCCTATTTTTAGCACAGTAGAAATCACCCTTAACTTTCTGAGGCGCACCTTTCAGAGTAAATAACTGATTATTTTCGCATATAAAATCACCCATTACTACCCTTGGAGCACCTATAAGATTACGGAGTTTGTTGTAACTACAATCAAACTGATCGCCAACCTCTTCAGGGCAACCTTCTAATGTGGTAAGTCCTAGATTACTACAGCTAAAGTCACCGCGTACCTTTCCAAACTTTATGGCCAATCGCCCATCATGAACATATTTTGAGGTCAAGCTTACACTGCCCTCAACATCGTAACCACCGTCCGCGTTCAAATGCCAGTTATCTGGAATATCCATCTCTACCCCTGCTTTCCTATTTTTTTGTGTGTTAGCTGCGTAGCAGCTTCCATGCGTCCAGTAGGTACAGGGCAACAAGTCCTTGTAGAACTAATATTGGTCTCGGAGATGCCTAGTCGGCTTAGTCGGTTAAAACGCAAGAGTTTTTAAAGCCTCTATCCATTCTTTAAAGTGTGGGCACGCGTTACACAACGCGTCTACCCCTATAGCTTTCGTGACCGATACCCCGTTGACAACTTTATCGTAATTTGGCAATTTTGAGAGGATACGCTTAGAGGGTGAACTTGTTGGACCGTTATTTATATCCTCGGGAAGTAAGTGCTTTGTTTCATCACTGAGTGCTTCTATTGCGGTGTCTTTCCCAAAGAGTTCCCCTTTTAAAAGTGTTATATCCGTAAATAACAAAGCTTCAAATTCATGCATCTGTATGTAAGGAATAAACCTATGACAACCAATATCCGATGCAAATGCACTCTCTATGTGTTTTATTTTTTGTAAATCCGATGCCGCGTTGTGACTCATGCCCGGAAAATCTGGCGGTAACCTATAGAAATCAAACATAGAGGTGAAGTAATCTCCGGGACGTTCTTTTATCCAACGCTTCAAGTCTGCTTGAGCCTTTGCATAACTTGTTACTCCTCCGCGATATACTCTCCGACTGTCACGAGACGTTTCCACAGCTCGTGAGTCTAATACTAAGCCATGTTCTAGAAAATACCCACAAAGAACTTGTTTTATAAATGAAACTTCAGTTTGTCCCTCTGCAAGTACATGAACATATTTCATCAAGGCTGCCCTCCTATGACATTCTTATCCCAAAGTTCTGACAGTGTATATTCTTGTGCCCATGAGGATAATTCATCTCGGTTCAGCCTTTTTACTTTGGTGCTTTCGTCGGGAGCCTCAAAAACCAATACGTCATTTGCGTCAAAAAAATCTAAAAATAACGGAGATTGGGTCGCTACTAAAATCTGTACATTCTCGGCTGCCTGTTTTAGCATATTAGCGAGAATTCGTATGCCCAAAGGGTGCAATCCCAACTCCGGTTCATCTATAACAATAACATTCGGCTGAATCTTCCTCGGGGCAAGCAACAATGTGGCCAAAGCTATAAAGCGAATTGTCCCATCAGAAAGCTGGTTGGGCGTTAATATATAATCCGACCCTTGTTTTTTCCAAAATAAGTATACGGTATCTTGTTTTTCGGGGAATCCGTCTATAGCAAAGTCTGCAAAATACGGCAGTATCTTCTGAACATATCTCACAATACGATTGTAATATGGCAAATACTCTGGGGTGGTTTTTAACATATTAAGCACTGCGGCGAGATTTCCCCCATCGTCTTTTAAATATTGGCAGTCTGCCCTAAGAATCCCACCCCTTATCCTCGCTGTATCAGTTGTATCATGAAATTGAAATGCACGTATTTTTTGTAACATTGTCTTTATCGCATTCGCGGTACCACGTAATGCGTTATCAGATTTGCCCAATTTATCTCCCAAATCGAGTAATCCTAACTCATACCCGTTATTTTCAATTTCACAAGCGAAAGGCTTTTCTTTCCCTGATTTACGGTATTCAATATATTCTCTGCTTATGAATAATCTTCCTGGAGCCTGAAATGCCAAATCTATCTCATATTTATCCGTTGCGTTATTTGTTGCAATTTCTATTGCGCACTTAATGCGCTCGGTCTGTTTTCGCCCATTATACAAAAAATGCTCCCCACCATAGCGCAATATGTGCCCCTGTAGATTGCGCGTGAGAGCGTTCCCTAAAAGTTGAAAGAAAGATAGAAGGTTGCTTTTCCCCGCCCCATTTGCCCCTATTATTACATTCAAATTGCCAAGTGCGATATCTGTCTTGTCTTTAAATGACTTAAATCCAGTGAGCGATACTTTTGTAATCCGAGGCATATTTTCAATTTGATTGTCTGCATTCATATTCTATTTCCGAGATTTATCAAGATGTTTCCTCAAGCATTTGCATAATCTTCATTGATTAAAATTTTAATTCAACTCGCGTAGCGAGTTTTTCACTCCTCCGTTTAACCACACTCCGGACATTTACATCTTTCTATTGCAATATTAGGCTAACTTCCGAACAATATGAATCCATGAAGACGGATCTTCCCAGCGGCACGACTATCTATGTGAACGGTATTCGCACCCGCATCCCGTAATCTTTAAAAGATACGCTAATATTCACATAAATACGGGAATAGCCTACTCTATGGGGTAGACTGTTCCCGTCTATTGCTGTCTCACTTTTCTTGCGGTGTGTTCAGTATTACACCAAATCCGCCATCTTTAGTTCCTGAACTGAGTATTGTCTTGGGCATTACTCCGTCCCAACGCTTTATTCTCAGCTCCTCCAAGGCAAGTGGATTTTCTGCCAGAGCCTTACCTATTTTTTCAATAGCGGAGGCATTTGCGGTGGCTTCCAGTTCAATAGCTTTTGCTTTACCCCTTCGCCTTTTCTATTTCTGCATTAGCCAGTCCTTGGGCTATAATGCGTTGGGTTTCTGCCTCTGTTTCTTTTTGTTTTTGTGTAAATAGTGCCTTTTGAGCCTCCTGCTCCTGTATCATCTTGGATTCTATAGCTTGATTTAGTTTTGGGGACAATTCCACATTAGTTATTACTAACCTCTCTATTGTAAATATATCATACTTAGATATATTCGTATTTAACAGGGTATTTGCTTTCTGACTGACATAATCACGACGTTGGACAATTTCTTCACTGTTGAGGTCTTTACAAATTTCTTTTAGCGCCTCGTGTACCATAGGTGTTAATACTGTTTCTACCGGATCTTCCTGAAAATCGGTAACTATCTTTACGACCTTTTCAGGAGTATAGTGATATATTACATTTATATTCATCTCTACACTTTGCAAATCCTTTGAAAATACATCTAGATTTGCTGAACTGTTTTGTGTAGCTACGGATATTTTACGAATTTCACTTATGATTGGCCATCTTATTTTGAAACCACTCCCCATCGCGTTCTCAGATGCACTTCCTAGTGTAATACGCACACCTAGCTCATTCGGACCCACCACGGTAGTGCACGTAAATGCAACAATCGAAAGTATTACTGCAAGCACCATACACGTTATACTAATATCAATTATTCGTGATGTATTATCTCTATATCTCATATATACCCCTTTTGTTCAATGCTTATCTGATAAAATTATTTCATGCACCAATTAGACCTGGAGTGTTAATAGTATCCTTAGATATCTGCTCTGCGTAGCAGTCATGTGCGGTTGTTAAATATCAAGTTGAAAGCTGAGTCGGTTATTTAATTTTCCCCTGCCTTCGAAAAATTCATTTTGCCAATCGCGCTCAAAAAACAAACGGGCAAAACCTTATAAGTATAGGAAGTTTTATCTGCGGGCAAAACTAAAATTATAAATTGATAAATTATAATTCTAAAACTCGCAATCGGCAAACAGGGGAGGACTTATCACATCCTCCATGTTTACTATTTACTTAGGAGGATTCGGTGTAAGTTATCAGCGCAATAAAGAAGTCCGTTTAAACACGGAAATTTTTACCTTTTTCTATAATGCTTTATAAACAGATACAAATGTCTGCCATTTTGTATGTTTTGTAAAGCATTATAAAAGCAGGCTGCTATCTCAAATACCGTTCGGAGCGGATTTGGGCGACGCGTTCAACTGCCGAGCGGTCGTATTTGTGCGAGTGCTCTCCGCCCGATACAATTTCGGGGTAAAGCTTGCGCAATGTGTGAACCGTGCGATTTGAGCATTTCAATATCCGCTGCGCTTGGTAGATGTCAATTTTATCGGGTTTGCCGATTGACTTGAACTTGTTCAGCTCGGCGGCAACTGCCCTGATGAATTCGGGACGCGAGAGAATCGCGCGGATTATCATTTCGATTTGGTCGTTATCCATATTTAGCTTTTTCATTCCTCATAGTTTAGGCGTGCCCGATTATTTTTGCGGCATAATGGCAAAATATTTTTCGGAGGATGCCCTGTCGGCAAGTCCCATATAGTGTTTCTCAAAAGTAGTAAAACCGCGAAGGTGCCCCATCATAACAATCAGGTCTTTCGGATCGTATTTATAGTAACCGTATGTGGCGAACGAATGGCGGAAAATGTCCTTCGGCAATTCAAGCGGGATTTTGCGGCGGATTCTGCGCATTGTTGAATACGATTTCGTGCATACCGCGCCGATCCGCTTTTCTGGCGGAGTCAGCTCCAAGAACCGCCAAAGATTTTCGGGCAAATTTTGAAGTTTGCGATTTTTGCGCACCTTTGAAACGCTTCCGCAAACGGTAATGACGTGTTCGTTGAAATTGATTGCGCTCCATTCAAGCCGACTCTTTTTGTCTTTCGGACATACTTCTTCGGGACGCAACCCCGCGAACGCCCACAAGGCGTAGCATGCCAAAACGTCAGAATCGTTCGGCAGCGAGTTGAAGACGCGCGTGGTCTGTTCGGGCGTGAGAATCGTGGGGTTTTCTTCGTCTCTCCTGCGAGATTCAACCGTAAGCGTTTCGGCAACATTTTCGTCTATCCACTCCTTTTGGCGGAAATATTTGAAGAAAATTCTGAGCTTCACGCACAAAGCTTTCTTCACCGAAAGACGCTCCTGTGTGTCAAGTAGTTCGTCCAAGTCGCGCTTGGTGATTGTCTTTATAGCTCTGTCTGCCCCGAAAAAATTTTGAGCTTTGGCGATGTATGTGCTGTAATCGGCTATCGTTGAACTGCGCGAATTCAGAGCCTCGCGCGTCTTTACGAATTTTTCAAGCGCGGCGGCAAGCGACAACCCGCCGTTTATGTAGTCGTTGGGCGTGATAAGCGAAGATATCGCCTTTTCAACTCCCGCTTCAAGCGAAATTCCGCTCGCTTCACAGGCGGACTTCAAACGCATAAACGCCATTAGGTCTGATGAATTTAACATTACATCATCGGGCAGGCGTTTTGAGCGTTCAAGGGTGTTTGCGAAAATTTCCGCCTCGCTCCGCGTTTTGAAGGCGAGCGTTTTTCGCTGCCCCATTTCGCGGAACTTGACTGTAAACGGAGTGGGACGATTTTTCCGAACAACAATTTGGACTGAACTTTTTCTCATGAATATGAGTTTAGTCAGTGCCGGTCAAAATTTACGGATGGAGGTAATCGCCTTTATCTTGCATCGGGATAAATTGATCTGGGAGGTTAGCTTCCGCCAATTTGCGGAGGTCTTCGTGGGTTTTAAGAGCGACAACTTCTTGCGCTGGTATCGTGCCTTTGACGACGGCCCACGCGATTTTCATTTCGTAGCTATTTGCATCTCGTTTATATGTTTCGCGCCCTTCAAGTTTCGTTAGCCACACCCGAATCTTTTCCGCCTTTTCACCGTCGCTAAGCCCGTCAAGAATTGGGAAAGGGTTCGTTGGGTTTTCCTGCGGCTGAATAGCATTAGCGGCGGGGGTGTTTGTAACGGGGTTATCGCTCGGGGAGTTTGGTATTGAAATACCCAAGTCTTCCTCCGTTGACATTTGATTCGGCGTAGCCGATTTTTCGGGCGATGCTTCTTGCGTTTGTGTAGCGGAAGCTTCTTCCGCCTCCTCGGCAATATCGTTTTGTATCACAACCTGTGGGACATTGAAGTTAGCTAAATACAGCCCCAAAGCCTTCAGCATGACATCGTCCGTTATATTTTTCAGGGTTTCGTTAAGCGAATCCCTTATCTTTTGGCGTTCGCTTTTCTCCTTTTGCACGGGTTGTATATTTGCGGCGGCTGCGATATCGTTGATTTTTTGCGTCAACGCCTCCCCGTTTAAAATTTCGCGCAACAAGCCCATTTTCAGTAAGTTCTGAGTCTGGGCTTATTTATGAGACAACACCCCTGTTTGCAACTAATTGATTATTAGGGTTCAACAAAAGCCCGAGCACACCAGACGTGCAACTAAACTGCAACCGCCACTCCGCGCCAAAACTTGGCGACGATATTGTAACGAAAGAAACTTATTTAATTCTTTAATGCGATATAAGATGTCCTACAGACCCGTTTCTTCTTGCGAATGGATTTTTTGAAATGTCCCATGCCGTAAGCCACGGTCTTTGAATGATGTACTCTCTATCGAGAACTTTCCATTTGCTAAGTTTCTTGTCCATATTCTATTACTATTTCATTGGGTGTATTGAATCTGTATTCACTGTTGATGCCTGCACTATTACGGCATCCCCATAATGCAAGTCCGAAATCCACTCCTGCAGAATGGGCACATAGACTATCATATTCCGTATCGCCAATATATATGGCTTCTGATGCAAGGATTTGATTCCGATTCAGATAGGTCAATATGGGGTCAGGATATGGCTTAGGCTTAGGTGAATCATCCACACATATAATGGAATCAAAGTAGTGGCTAATTCCGTGAGGTACAAAATCCATTTCAAACTCAGACTTCGTTTTAGAAGTTATTATCCCCAAACGATAACCTTTATCACGCAACGCTGACAGAGTATCATTTATTCCATCAAACAGACCTATACTTTTGTGATATTTCTGCATCATCTCATTCCAATATTCGTTAGCTCCGATTGTATCCTCAATACCTAATCTTTCAAGCGCTACTTTTCCGGGTATTCCCAAAGCAAAGCATAACTTATCTATTGGGATAGATATATGTGAATACTGCATTACAGTATCTTGTAAACTATGCAAAACCGCAAATTCAGTGTCAAGCAAAGTTCCGTCAACATCGAATATTATATGTTTATATTTCATTGGCTTTTGTAAAAACTTTGATTATAACACAAAAGTACTCAAAATATAATGTAATAACCAAAATGAAGGACTATTATTTCCTTGTCTGCATTTCTTTTATTACCTTTGTACCATCAGAGTTATCACATTGGAGCATAATAATGAAGAACTCAGAAATACGAACGGTTGCTATCTCGTTACCCAATTTTCAAGCATTCCGAATAACCGTCTAATTACAAGATAATTGTAAATTCTGCGATTTTTTTAATAAAAAAACGCAATCAAACGGATCAGGGTTCGCAAAGTTATATCGGCAAAAATATCGGCATTTTTTTTGGGTTTTATACTTTACTTATGTAAATTACTTGCGATAATACAATAAGTTAAACTTTATGACAATCGGCAAAAACATCGGCAAAGTTATTCCAATGAAGGTTTCAAGTATGGAACCTATGATGCCGCGCGTCACACCTGAACTTATCTCGCTTTCAGGCGCTATTAGAGAGAGAATCGGCGGATTAAAGGAAAAACTTCATCCGATTACGGCAAAAGCTGTCTCGGCAGTCGTCGCCGACATGAACAGCTACTATTCAAATTTAATCGAAGGACATCATACATACCCGAAAGACATAGAACGCGCCTTGCAAAACGATTTTTCCTCGAATCTGCAAGAGCGAGACAAGCAACTTTTAGGTCTTGCCCATGTAAAGACCGAAAACGCCATATTAAGCAGCGCAACGGAAGAAAATATATTTACTCCCGGAACATTGCTCAAAATTCATGAGACTTTTTATGCAAATTTGCCGGAATCGATGCGACTCTCAAAATCGCAAAGCGGCAAGGAATATCAAATCATTCCCGGAAAATTCCGAAATTTTGAAGTTGCCGTGGGCGCTCATCAACCCCCAGCCTCAAAGAGTTTAGAGAAGTTCATCGCAAGGTTCTGCGAGGCTTATAAAAATATCCCAATAGGCGAAATTCTGATTGCCGCCGCGGCATCTCATCACAGGTTGGCGTGGATTCATCCTTTTGGAGACGGCAACGGTAGGGTTGTGCGCATATTTACAAGCTCTCTACTTAAGGCTTACGGACTAAACGGAGGCGGAATATGGTCTATTTCCCGCGGGCTTGCAAGAAACCGCAGTCAGTATTACGCAAAGCTTGCAATCGCCGATCAGGATAGACAAGGCGATCTTGACGGACGAGGCACTCTTAGCGAGCGAAGCCTGATTGAATTTTGCGAATTTTTCCTTTCTACAATGCTCGATCAGATGGACTTCATGCTTGGCATCCTGAAATTGGATTCCGTAATAAGCCGATATGCCCGCTTAATGCATGAGGTATTCCCAAAGAAATCGGAACTTTGCCTTCGCATTATAAAAGAGCTTTGGACTTTTGGAGAAACGCCCCGCGGGAAGATATGCGAAATAACTGGTATGTCCGAAAGGGCTTCGCGCGCAATTTTATCCGAACTTGAATCCAAGGGTTTTGTAAAAAGCGATTCTCTTAAAACGCCCGTTCATATAAATATTTCCGCCGATATATCCGAACAAATCTTCCCCAATCTTTTCATAGGTTAAAATTTGGATTTTAGTCTTATGCTTGCAGATGCATTGACTAATTTTTTATGAATGGATTTTCTGAAAGATTCGCCAAAGTGCGGATTATAACTAAACACTAAGCAAATAGAGATAACATTTTTATAATTTAAGGTACTGATATAAAAATATTAGGGCTTCTTGTACCCTTCGTAATAGTAGGATTGCTCTATTCCTTTGAATATAAGATCCCTGTTATCGACATCGCTTGTGAGATTTTCTTTTAGCAGGAATCTCAATTCCAAGTCATTTATAGGGCTGCGTTCCATCGCCTGCAAATATAAGTCTTTATCGACATTCTGCCAGTTTACGACCTTGCCGAGATTTTTCTTTAAAATCATATCGAGCCATATTCTTGTAGCGCGGCCGTTGCCTTCCATAAATGGATGGGCGATATTCACTTCAACATATTTGGCAATGGTTTCCTCAAAATTGCCGTCGGGCATCTGCTCGATCTTTGCAAGCGCCTCTTTTAGGTAAATTGCGTTTGCAAATCTAAAATTGCCTTTTGATATATTCTTATCCCTTATCTTGCCTGCAAAATCATATAGGCCGTCAAAGATATATTTATGGATTTGTTGCAAACCCTTTGTAGTTCCGACTTCGCATGAAGAAATATATCCCGAATCGTAGAGTTCTCGGGCCTTCTGCAAGCTTATTTCATCGATTTCTCTCATGTAATTTTAACGCTTTATATCCTAATGAAACTACCTATGAGTTCAATATTTTAATGCGCATAAAGAAGTAGTTGAGAATTTGTTTCAACAATGGTTACCAGATTCTATTGTCAATTTTACTGCATGTAGCACAAAAGTGTTAGACAAAAAATCGCGAATTTGGAGATGCCCGTTGAAGCGTCTATGTTAGTAAAAATTTTGGGACAAAAAATGCGCCTTTTTTTAAATTTTCAAAAATTACAGTTTTAAGAGATTATACGGGTCTCTCTGCGTTTATAGCTTACGCACTGTAATGGTATTATACGGTTTTAATGAGAAAGTTGCAATACGCTAAAAATGGGTGAAAAGCAGCTTTTTTTGTCTAACACCATTACAGTGAAAAAAGCCTATTTTTTTAAATTTTAACCCCAAGCTTTTCTCTAAAATATACAATCACCCTCTATCTGTGCCAAATGGCGCCAATTCGCCTCAAATAGCCTCTTATTTTGAAAGAAAGCGGCGAAGGGAGAGTTGCGATTCTTAGGGCGTAAATTTTTGAGATTGCGTCTGTGACTTGGGGACATTCTGCTTTTATCGCAATTTCGTACGGCACAAAGTCTCCGCTTTCAAGGCACCCTGCAAGTATCCTATGCAGTTCAAGATGTTTTTCCTGCGAGCATCTTAACCTGAGCGTCCCCCTACCATACCTTCCAAAAACCGGGAATAAATCCAAAAAATACACATGGTGGGTATGATAGTTTTTAGCGCCCAAGCTAATTCCTTCAAGCGCCTTAGTCCCCCAAGGTAAAAGCAAGCTCTTGTCAATTTCGTATTCAATGGAAAGCTTTTTGAGGTAATCGTCCAAGGGATTGTTTACATCCCTTGGATTTAAGTGTTTCCTAAAAGTTCCTTGTCTCATTTAGTTGCCCAACTTTTCGATTTCCCTTGCGGTTAGCATCTTTCCCAAGTGCTTAAAGGGAATTTGCAAATATATCCCTTTTATATCGCAAACGCGCCTTGCGGTGCGCTTGCGGCGTTCAAGCCTTGCAATAATCTTCTTATTTTCCTTTCTCATAAATAATATTCCTTTCTATTTAGTTGTTTCAGAGTCCAGACCATTGGGCTCTTCATTTTTATTGTATTTTGAGGATAAAATTTTCCGCCTTTGCTGAATCTTTTCGTCCAGTACAAACTCAAAGAGATTGGCTTTTCTTTCTTTTGCCAATGCCTCCAACTCATCTGCAGATTTGCTATCTGCAAGTTCTATAAACGAAGAAAATCCTTGGCGCGCGTAATAGCGCCTTGCGTCTAAACTGAGTTTCAAATAAAGCTCTGCCGCCTTGTCGCATTTCGCCTGCTCTAAATCTCCAACGATGACGTTAAATGACAGCTTAACCCCCATTGCCTTGTTTGCAAAATATACGGCTCTGCTGTCTCTATAATCTATGCAGTGCGATATATCCCACTTCTCATAGCCGAACACCTTTGAGTAGTCCTTTTCATTTCCCTTAAGAATAAAGTTTGTAAAGTGCCACATGAGGTTTTCAGGCGTGACGTTCTCAGGCTCGGGAAAGGTTTTTATGAGATTATCAAGATACGCTATCGCCTTGCCATGTTGGGCAAGTATTAAAAAGTTCCACTCAAATTCAAGGTAGGCGCTTTCCCAGAGCTTGCATATAAAACACCGCCTCTCATGGCTCTTTGCCAATTTAAGTATTCCCCAAAGAATCCTTACATAAGGGAGCTCCTCTATATCCGCCTTTTGGCAGGCTAATTTTGTCAAGGCTTCAGATATGTCCCTATCGTCTCCGAAAGATTTCAATGTATCCTCATAGTCGCTTCCGAAGAACAACATTAGCGAGCCTTGATCAAGCATAGATAAATGAGACTTCTCGCTGTTTTCAAGAGGCAATGCTTTAAGGGTAATGCACTTCCCAATTTGCTTTGGAAGCCCAAATGGGTGGTCCTTTATATATTTTTCAATCGCGGAATCGTTTAAATTTTCAAAAGAATCTAAAAATTCCGTCACGGACTTTTCCGGTGAATAGAAAAAGTAGCGACGCTTTTCTTCGGACAATCCCATCAAAAAGTTTCGGTACTTCAAATATTGCGGAGTTTCATCAACCGCCTTGCCTTCCGCCTCTTGAATTAACGCCACTTTTAGCGGAGACTTTTCCATCGCAACATAGGCAGGATAAATCGAAAAGCCCGTGTATTTGAAGTAATCAATAAAATTTTCACTTGCCACCTTCTTGTGCTGAGCAGTGCTTATATAGGCGTTATAGATATAAAGTGAGTACACAGGATCTTTAAAAAAGTTTATTCCCCACTTGCATTCATATATAAAACGCCTCAAATATCCCGCGCGGATATGGGAAAAGTCCATTTCAAGCGAATCAAGCTCAATCCCGGAACATACCCGAAAACTATTTTCTAAAAGAGCAATGTCGCTCTTATCGAATAGATAGATTTCATTGGCAAGCTCCGGGCCAAATTCCGCCTTGATGGCTTCATAGACCCTAGCAATTGCAAGCTCTTTTAAATAAGACTTTGGACTTTTTATGAATTCTTTTAATTCAGGCCAAGCGCTTACGGCCTTTTCATAGCTTGGAGCAATCGGCCCATTAAGTAGCCTCTTGCGGATTAACGTGTTTGTTATGGTTTTTGATACTTTCATTTTTACTCTTTCTGTTTTTTTTGGAAGCCCACCGTGGGCTCCCTTCATTTTTTAGTTTCTAAGAGTAAAAATTTTCCTTTCTTCAGCATGTGATGATTGATTCAGATAAAAAAACTATGCGCAATGAGATCTATTTTCAGCTTAGAGATTCAAAATTTATCAGTTTAATGGAAGAGTTTTAAATGTAATATCCCGACCCAATGACTCAAAAAATGCCTTTGCGTCGGACTTCTTTATCCCAACCATATTTACATATCGTGACCGCAATAGAGAAAGGTCTCTATGCCCCATGTTTAACTGCAATCGCGGCAAGTCTCTATATCTCTTAGCAAAATAGCTTGCATACGTATGCCGCAGAACGTCTTGAACCCAAGTGCCCTTAAATCCCGATTCCTCGCGGATATTTTTCCATTTTCTTCGCCAGTTTGGTGGGCATATAACGGACTCGTCATCGCTTTTATATTTTGCTAAAATCCGTTTTAGACTTGGGACTATTTCCACATGTCGCACGCCTCCTGTTTTAGAACATTGGGAACGCACAGTGATAAACCCCTCTTCCAAGTCTATGTCTTTCCATTTTAGGCGCCGCACTTCCCGAGGCCGAATACCCGCAAATAATAAGAGCCCAACTGCGGGCAAACAGTCGCGTTTTTTTGCATTTTTTAAGATAGATTCTGTCTGAGTGTTGCTTAAAGGAATTATTTCTTTTTCTATGACCTTTTGCTTTTCAATAAGCTTTATGGGGTTTTTATCGCACCACTCGCGCTTGAGGGCGAATTCAAATAGGCTGTACAGCATCGTACGCGCCTTATTGAATTGGCTTGGAGTCTTAAAAGCTGAAGAAAGATACTGTTCGCAGAGCGCAGGTTTTAGCTCTGAAAAATATGTTTCACCAAACTTGGGATTGGATTTTATCAGGCGACTTCCTAAATAGCGAATGTCGCGCAAAGATTCGGGTCGCAAGTTTTTCTTTGTTTCGAGATATAACATAAACCCATTTTTGATAGACATCTCATCATTGCGTATGTGCCTGAGACCAGTCGATATGACTTTGGCACAAAATTGTACCGGAGTTAAGCCGGATTCTTCTGAAAATGAATCCAACGCATTTCGTATTAATCTTGCTGCGTCAAGTAATGTAACTCCACGCTCACTGAGTAGGGTTGTGGCTAATTTTGTATGCTTGTCCATGGTATTAAGAATACGATTGTCAATTTTTATTTTTCAACCACTTGAAATAAAAAGAGAAACGGAGGATTTCAATTGGTGGATTTTCCAAGGTTCTGGTAAAATATCTTCGTTTATATTTACACATCAATTTACATTTTAGGCACTTGAAGAATATTTGTCCGGTATCGTATTCTTAATACTCATCCTCGCATACAGTTTTCAGATTATTATGGGCAAAGATAGAACTACAGATTCGTTTGGAACCGCAAGATGGGCGAATCAAAATGACTTAGAGCAAGAGGGCATTTTATCGTTTGCATTGTCTGAATTTCCTGTATCTGAATTTTCCTCTTATGAGCAAAAACGTGCATATATCTCGAGAACCCCGGCAAATAGAGCATTTATTTTAGGAAGATGTGCTAGTCCTGAAAAACTTTTAGCACCTATTCGTTCCTCATATCAGAGTTCCATGGAATGGATGTTCAGAGGATTTAGTCCTTTCGGGAGTAAGGATATTTCATATGGTTATGCTGGCGATGGACATATAATTACTATTGCTCCAACACGAACAGGAAAGGGTGTTGGTCTTGTTCTCCCCAATTTACTCAATTATCCGGGATCTGTAATTGTTACAGATCCCAAAGGAGAAAATTATGCAGTAACTGCTGAGTATCGTAGAAAAGTTTTGAAGCAGGAAGTGATATGTCTGGATCCATTTAATATTATAGGAGATTCTTGTGATAGTATAAATCCATTAGAGAGACTTGTTGATTACAAAAAGCCCTCTTCGGAATATTTAACTCAAAATCCATGCCTTATTGACGAAGTATTGTCTATTGCTGATTCAATGATTATTCGCCCCCCGGAGGAAAAGGATCCTCATTGGAATGATAAAGCTAGAACAATGCTCAAATGTATAATACTTGCTATAATATGTGGATTGGGGCAAACAAAACGAAGGCATTTATCTGAAGTTCGCAATATTTTACTCGCTGGTAATTTTGTAAAATTTATCAGCGAATTAAAGAATAATAAATTGCCACTAAACGGAATGTTAGCCAAAGCGGCTACAGAGGTTGATTCCATGGCGGCTTCGGAATTTTTTAGTGTAGTATCTTCTCTCTCTAAACAGACTGAATTCCTGGATTCTCCTTTGGTGCAAAGAAGCTTAGGTGATATGGACAACATGAGGAGTGCTTCTGGGACATATGATATGCGAACACTGAAAACGGATGGGCAAGTTTCCATATATATGATAGTTCCCCCGGAACATCTTTCCCGTTATTCACGTTTATTGAGAATATGGATTACTCAAGCGATGAATGCAATGACTAGAACTTTGGCATATCCTAAAGATGGTTGTCCTGTACTTTTTATGTTAGATGAAATTGCACAGCTTGGAACTCTTGAATGTATGCGTCAAGCGGTGAGTCTTTTGGCTGGATATGGAATGACAATATGGATGATTTGGCAGGATTTATCTCAGTTAAAATTATTATATAAGGAAGATTGGTCTAGCTTTTTGGCTAATGCAAAAATTCAACAATTTTTTGGGATAAATGATTTAGATTCGGCAAAATATGTATCAGAAATGATGGGGAAGTCTACGATCCCTCTTATTACAGAAGCTATCGCTAAGGGGAAAAGTGGAAAATGGACGGAATTTGTTTCAACATCTTCGAGTACGGCAACTGCAACTTATGCAGAAAAAGAACGAGAACTTCTTACTCCGGACGAAATCAGAAGATTAAATAAGGAGACAATGTTGATGTTTGTTCAAGGTTGCCCTCCGATTTTAGCGAAAAGAATTAGCTATTATTCCGATAAAATTCTTTCTGCGCGGGCGTCTCGGAATCCATATTATTCAACGAATAAATAAAGAGCCATTATGCCATATCAAAATGAAAGAGAAAGACAATCACCTCATCAAAATGAAGAGGGAAAAAAAGACAGATTTACGTTTAAGGCTACTGCTGAACGTTTCAAAAAAGAAGCGGAGCAAAAGCAAATTCAAATTGATAATTTAAAAAGTCAACTTCCAAATTGTAAAAATGATACTGAAAGACAGTACATGGAAACTCAAATCCACGGGTTGGAACAAGAAAAGCAAGAGAGCCTCAGGAACTATAACACATACATGAAATTCAATGAAGAGTCGGAAAAGCATTATGCTACAAATAAGGCTGAAATTGATAAAAATGAAGCCATGAGCAAAGAAAATAATAAAGAACATTCAATGGAACACGAAAGGTAATTTTGTATGTCGTATTTAGAAAAAGGAAGTGATTTAAGTTGGCAAAAATTTTATATTGAGTTGGCAACTTATCGTGTAAAGGAAAAAGATAATTACGATAATTGGCGCCGACTTGAGGAATTGATAAAAGAATATGATGAAATGGCAGAAAAGGAAGGGAAAGCTCCGTATAATCCGAAAGATTCCGAGTATATATGGAAGCAGAATGGTAAGCCCGAATACTTAACGCGAGATATGCAAGAAGCGTATGACCATTGGTTTAAAGATGAAAATTATAGAGAAAGCTTGCGAGCTTGCGAGATAAAAAGAGAAGAAAAAACAACGTCCGAAAAGTCAATTATTCCTCCAAAAGAAGAACGGAATTCACATTATAAATACGATAAATTTGGAGTTGTTGTTGGTCGTACAGATGAAGATTCGCATGATATTTATGGCGTACCCTTAGATAATTCCAAGGTTAACAGTAAATTTACGGATTATAAGAGAAATAGCTCAAGGTGAAACTAACATTTAACAATTAAAATTATGCATGACGAAACATCGCCCAACGAAAATAATATTCATTCAGATACACCTAAAAATATGGAACAAAATCTAAATGAAGAACATACTAACCCTGAAACGATTGAGCGCGAAAATAACGAAGTATTATCGCCAGAATCGGCTCCAATTGAAAATGTTGAACAATTGGAAACTAATTCAGGAGAATGCGAAGTAGAAAATCCTCGCGCCGAGTCAACAGATAATGAGGTTCTAAAAAAAATTGAAGAGATTAGTGTAAACTTTTCCCAAGCTTTTGAATTTTTATCACAAGAATTTCAGGCAAAACTAAAAATCGATGCGCACAAAGATGAAATAATTGATAAGCTTCATTCGGAAGTTGAGAAATATAAGAATGATTTTGTTCGCAAATTGTTAACGCCCGCGCTGAATGAATTGATTTTATTGTACGATGATATTTTAAAAACATTGACAAGAGTAGGAGACGATGGCGCGAAAGCGTTAGATGAGCTGAGTTCATTGCCAATATATATAAAAGATGCCCTCTTCAATTTAGGAGTTAGCGATTATCTTCCCGTAGTAAATGAAGAAACATTTTCTCCGCGTGCACATAAAATCATTGGTCTAGTTCCGACTGGGAATAAAGAAATGGATAGAAAAATCGCCGAAGTTTCCAAATGTGGTTTTATGTTTGAGGAACGTGTTTTGCGCCCAGCAATTGTAAAAGTTTACAAGTATGACGAAGTATTGTCGATCAAAGAAGATGAAATTCCATCAGCAGAAAATGATAGCGCCATTACAAGCGATTCAATTTCGGAAACCCAAAATGTCTAATAAAAATAACAAAAATTAAAAGTATGAGCAAAGAAGCAAAAAACGAAAAGAAACCCGTATTCGGTATAGACCTTGGAACAACATATTCAGCAATAGCGTATATTGACGAAACAGGTAGACCATCCATTTTAAGAAATGTAGAAGGTTATCAAACAACTCCATCCGTTGTTTTTTTTGAGAGTGAAAGTAATATTGTTGTAGGCGACGCGGCTAAACAATCAGCTCCGGCTGAACCTGGGCGTGTAGTATCTTTCATCAAACGAGATATTACTAATAAAGATTATAAATTTGTTGCCGACGGAAAAGAATATGACCCGGTTGTAATTTCATCTTTCATTTTGAAAAAATTGGCGAAAGACGCTGAACTAGAATTGGGTAAACCCGTTGAAGATGTTGTCATTACATGTCCTGCGTATTTTGGAACAGATGAAAGAGAAGCAACAAGACTCGCTGGTCAAATTGCAGGCCTTAACGTATTGCGAATTCTTAATGAACCTACTGCGGCAGCCTTTTCTTATGGCCTAAAATTAGTAGAAGGAGGCAAAAGAACAATTCTCGTTTATGACTTAGGTGGTGGTACTTTTGATATCACAATCATTAAAGTTGACGGGAAGAGTATTGAAGTTGTTGTGACCGGCGGAGATTCAACCCTCGGAGGGAAAGACTGGGATGCTGCTATTATGCAACACTTGATGGAAAAGTGGCAAGAAGAGACCGGTGCGACTGAAAACATACTTTCTGACAATCCAGATTACATCGGAATAAAACAAGAATTAGCTCTTCTGTCCGAGAAGGTGAAAATAACCTTGAGCGCAAAAGAAAAGATGACTGTAAAATTTGCTCCTGAAGGTTTTGAACCTCTCAAGCGCTATGAATTTACGCGTGAAAAATTTAACGAGATAACAGAATCTCTTCTTGCCAGAACTATAGATCTAACAAAAGATACATTAAATATGGCTGCCCAAAAGGAAGGGGTAGATGAATTTAAATTCGACGAGATTATACTTGTAGGTGGTTCAACAAAAATGCCTCAAGTTGCCGAGAGGATTAAACGGGATTTAAATGTCGAGGCCAAACCATTCGATCCAGACCAGGCTGTTGCAAAAGGTGCGGCTATAATGGCAGAGATTATGAATGAGATAATCGATCAACAAGGTGGCGATAAGGGAAGTGGTTCTGGTACGAGCGGTGAAAGCGAAGACGGACCAACTATTGGCGGTGGAGATGGATCGCCTGTTGAGCCTTCCGTAAAAACAAAAGAAGTCCTCAGTAAGAGTTATGGAATAGTAGCTTCTTATAAAGGTGAAAAATGCGTGTGGAATTTGCTCTTTTCACAAGCTACTTTGCCGACTTCCTACACGCAACGTTTCTTTACTGAAATGGAAAATCAACGCACCATAGATATTGTTTTGATGGAAAACGACATCGGTGTCGATAGGGCCGATATGCCCAAGGAAGAACGTAAAACCGATATAGAATTCTCGAAGGAATTGGGGAAGAATGTTCTTACTATTGACGACAATCTGCCAATAAAATCTCCCATTGATGTAACAATCAACATTAATGAAGAAGGTCGAATTCTCGTTACTGCAATCGACCCAAATTCCGGCAAATCTTGTAACGTGGAATCTCAATCTCAGTTCATCAAGACGGAAGAAGAGATTAAGAAAATTCAAGAAGAACTTAGTGGCTTGAATGTTGAATAATTAAGTGCAACCTGTCGTTCGTTTGTGGGCGGCAGGTTGTATTATGTTAAATAATTAAAATTGCCAAAACTGAAAAAAATATGAGTGATAAAATATTTGGAATTGATTTAGGGACTACATATTCATGCATTGCCGGAATTGATGAATATGGGAAACCCATAATATATAAAAATTCTATTGGCGAGAAAACAACGCCGTCGGTTCTGCTTTTTAACGGAAGAGATGTTTCGGTTGGCAAAGACGCAAAAGAAGAAGCTGCGTTTTCTCCGGAGGCAAGTGCGTCATTCTTTAAACGCGATATTTCAAATGTAAATTTTTCATTCCAATATAATGGTGATAATTTTAAAGCAGAAATGCTATCTGCGTTTGTCCTAAAAAAATTAGTGAAAGATGCTTCCAAAGAATTAAAAGAGCCAATAAAAAAAGTTGTTATTACTTGTCCTGCGTATTTTGGAATTAATGAACGCGAAGCTACAAAACGTGCAGGAATATTAGCGGGATTAGAAGTTGTAAATCTTTTAAACGAACCTACTGCCGCTGCGATTTCATACGGAATGGGTACTACTAACGAACAAAAGAACGTGTTGGTTTACGATTTAGGCGGAGGTACTTTTGATGTTACTGTAATCTCGATAGGGAAGGCAAAAATAGAGGTTCGCGCGACGGGTGGAGATTCTCTTCTCGGAGGGAAAGATTGGGATGATGCGCTTGTAGGATATTTTAGCGAGGAAATTGAAAATACTACAGGCGAATCGAAAAGCAACATTATGTCGGATTCGGTTTCTGTTGTGGAATTGCGCATAGAAGCTGAAAGAGTAAAGCGTATGCTTTCAGATTCCCAAAAATGTGTTGCCAGATTATCGCGCCCCTCAGGCGCACTTAGACTGGAAGTATCTCGCGAAAAATTCGAGGAATTAACATCGTGTTTAGTTGCAAGAACAATTGATTTGACATCGGATGTATTAAATGATGCAGGGCTGTCAAAAGGGAATATAGATGAAATCTTGTTGGTTGGCGGTTCTAGCAGAATGCCAATGATAACAAAGGCTGTAGAAGCATTTTTTGAAAGAAAAGTCCGTATTTTTAATCCAGATGAGGCAGTTGCTGTTGGAGCTGCGTTAGACGCAAACAATAAAAGGTTAAAAAATATCTTAGAAGAAAAATCGGGAATTTCCGTATCGGGAAATGGTGGATTATCTGTCGATAATTTCGATGATAATCCAACATTAGGAGGTGCGTTAAAAGAAATAGCAGAGGAAGAAGGCTTAACACTTTCCGGATTGACGGAGATACTCTCGAGAGAGGTAGTAAATGTTTGCAGTAAAAGCTTCGGGGAAACTGCTATAGAAAGCCGAACCAACACTGAAAAAATCTTTAATATTATCAAACGCAATACACCTTTACCTGCGGTTTCAACAATGGATTTTAAAACAATGTGCGACGATCAAACCGCCGTAGAATCTGAAATTATGGAAAATGATACGGACGATGATGTTGTCGATATCGAATTTGGCACTAAGATCGGGAATCTTCTAATTGATGGGTTGCCGAGAGGAAGACCCGCGGGATGTCCCATACTGACAAAATTCACCATTAATGAACAAGGTTTATTGGAAGTTGAATCTATTGATGAATTATCTTCAAAAAAAGTAAATGTTTCTATCCAAACTGCACACATTGCCAGCACAGACGAAATGGAGATAATGAAGAAAATCATTAATAAATATAACGTTTTGTAATTCAAAGAACATACAAAAGAAGAGTTATACTTATGAAGCTGAGTTATGTTAAGCAAATATTGGAATATTTGGCAGGCGATGAATTAAAAAAGGCCATTGCCACCCATCCCAATGCAAAATTTAAAGGGAGATTTTCGTATGACAAATCGTTATCATATGAAAAAAATTTAATCTCGGCATTAAAAGTAATTCAGGCTTATCCGGAATTAAAATATGAATTAAATTTATACAATGTATCTAATATAAAATCTTTTTTTGATTTATTAAAAAAGTGGGGAATTAATGGAAAACTTAGCGATACCACTGCTCAAAACAAACCGTATAAAACCCTTATCTCAAATCTTTGGAAAATATATAGAGAGTTTCCTGAAACGTTTATTTTTACATTGTATTTAGATACGGTAGAATATCCTGAAAATGGGAAAGTTGCAATAGGCATTGCTGAAAAATGGACAAATGAATTTTGCGAGAGGTACTCTTCCCAAAATCCAGATAGCTTAATTACGTTTTCTCAAGATGATGCTTTTGATTTTATAGAAGACTTTTATCTTAATATAAAAGATAAAGCTGTAATTATTACTGGTCGAGAAAAAGTTAATGTAATAAATTGTCAATACTGTGGTGAAGAGGTCGCTGAAAAAGCGTCTTCTTGCCCGCATTGTACTATTGTTTTCAAATCTCCAAAATGTCCAATTTGTGGAGAATCTCTAAAGAGTGGTTCTAAATTATGTTCAAAATGCGGATTAAAATTCTCAGACTATAGAAATATATTGGCAGATTACAATAAAGCTAAAGACGCATATGGTGTTGGTAAGTTTTGGGAGGCGGAGCGAATCTTAGAGGTTATTTTGAAGTCTTGTAAGTATCCCGATGCACAATCGTTAATTGAACTTTGTAAAAATGTACGAAAAGAGGCTGAATTAAAAGAGGCAGAAGAACTCAAAAAAAGAAATGAAGAAAAAAAGCGACTTGAAGAAGAGCGTAAACAAATCGAAACGGAGTTAAAAGCAATAAGACCCCCGGAAAAACTAACAGCCGAAGCATTATCCTCAAAAATTGTCTTAAAATGGAGTCCTACTTCGAGTAAAAATATAGATGGGTATAAAATTACAAGAAAAGTTGGGGGGGCTCCATCTGCCATAGACGACGGAGAATTAATAACTGCATCTACAATGACAAGCCTGTCTTTTGAGGATACGAACTTAAAGATTGGTACTATATATCATTATGGTGTATTCCCCATTTATAAAGGAATTCCGGCATCTGTTTCTGCAAGTTCTAGGGCTGTTTACATACTCGGAGATGTCGAAAATCTAAAAGTAGTTCCATCTAACGAGTCTGCAACATTAGTTTGGAAAATGCCACAAGGCGCAGAATCTGCATCGGTAATATTATCGAGAAAAGGAGGCGAAAATGATTTTGAAAATCGCGATATAGGGAAGGGCATATCTTCTTTTGAAGATATCGGGCTTAAAAATGGAGAAGTTTATTCTTATACTGTAAAACTTAGATTTGATAATATATCAAAAAGTGCAATCTCGAATGGAATAGAAATAGAGACTGTACCGAATGTCCGAGCAACTCGTATTATACCTAAACTTTCAAATGTCATAACTAAACGCGTTGGGGAATTGATTGAAATATCTTGGGAGTTCCCTGAAGAAATTGAAGAAGCATTTATCTGTGTTTCGGAAAAAGAAAATCCCGAATTTGAATATATTTTAAAAAATGGAAAAGCTATCGCAAAAACAGATTCATATGGATCTTATTCACTAAAAACTAAAAATGTTACAGGATTTCTTAACCTATATGCTTCTAGCGGAACTGGCGAAAATAGAGTTTTATCTGAAAGTACATGTTTTGAGATTTTATCTCATCCTTTGCAAATTTCATACAAAGTAATTAAGTCCAAGAAAAGCTTGTTTGCTTTCTGGAGAAAAAAAGAAAATATCATTTTCATAACTTCAACCGGACAAAATATTCCAGGTTTAGATGTTGTATTTTCTGAAAAATCCGTTCCTCTCAAGCGACAATTTGGTATTCAGAAAACAACGATAGAAAAATCTTCTGCAAATAAAAAAGAATATCGCTTGGATTCTCCCCAAAGTGGATATGTAAGGTTATTTTTATCTAACTTAGCTGATTCGTGCAATTATACCTTACGACATCCTGCACATGAAAATGCAAAAATTTAAGTACATTTGATATATGTTGTTTCTTAAGCAAGATAAAATATGTCCTTTTTGTTTCAAAGCAGTCAGAAAAAACAAAAGGTTAGCAAAAGGTAATGATATTCAATGTGAATATATTGGATGTGAAGAGAACGATAGATGTGATAAACTTTTCCCAAAAGAAATGGAGAAAGCGGATTTCTTTCCTGTTGTAGTGGTCGGGGCGAAAGGTGCAGGGAAAAGTCATTTTTTAGGAGTGGCACTTCATGAATTAATGAGTAAGGATTTTGAGGGAAAATATGGCGTAGTAGTCAACTATTGTTCCGACAAACATACTGGAAGGCGCTTAAGGGTTTACGAAAATACTTTATATACAAAAAAAGAATTACTTACTCAAACGGATAGCGTTAGAACTAATCCGGATATTCGGTTACCAATGTTATTTAATCTCAAATTCAAAAGACCACCTAATGGTAAAAAAAATCTCGTTCTCGGATTTTTTGATGTCGCAGGCGAAGACTTTAGTGCATACGAGAAGAATAATCTCCTTTCCGATTATCCTGTTTTGAGTTATGCAAAAGCGTTTATTTTACTTTTAGATCCGTTGCAAATTCCTAAAGTGAAAGATATTCTATCCAAAGCAGACAGAAGCTTTGACCAAAGTTTGTTATTGGAAGTGGCAGGAACCGATACATTGGCATCCGACGTTTTACAAAGGTTACGTGTAGCGCTAGGTGGAAAATTTAATAATATATCTTTGGCAGTTTGTTTTTCTAAAATAGATGCGATTTGCGGATTTAATGATATGCCATCAGAAGATTCTCCTATATATTCAGAAGATACGCATATTGGAGATAAATCAGGGAAGAAACCTAGAGTGGATATTAATTCGCTTAATCTTATTGATGGGGAAATTCGCGAGTGGTTAAAAGAAATGGATTGTGCGAATTTTGTTTATCAAGCGGACATATTTAAGAATATGAACTGTTTTTTTGGAATAAGTTCATTAGGTAGCGGTATAAAAATTTTGGGTAAAAATAACCTGAAGTCACCACCAGAACCAATAAAAGTCTTAGACCCAATTCTTTGGCTCTTGTGGGATTATGGTTACATAGATGGAGAAAATATTAAATGAGTGCTAAACTAATGTGTCCGTTATGTTTTAAGATCAGTAAAAAAACGGAATATAAATTTTTTTGTGAAAATGAGGGAGAAGTCATCAGCAGAAAATCAAAATTTTCTAAATCAGTGTTTATGGGAAAATTAGAAGGTGTAGAATTTTGTCCCAAATGTAATACTCCAACAAACACTGTAATATGTCCTCATTGTGAAGGATTGCTACCAAGTTCTATTCTTTCCTGTTCTCCTATTACTTTTTCGATAATAGGAATGCAATCGTCTGGAAAATCACATTTTATATCTCAAATTATAGACAGGATATATTCTCTTATTCCCGTAATGAATTGGGATTTGATGGCCGCAGATTCTCAGTCATTAGGTAAATATGCTAGAAATTATAGGAATCCGCTATATCTGCGTCGTGAATTAATATCAAAAACTCAAAGTCATGCTATTGCAGATAATGAAAAACGTCCTCTGTTATATTTGCTCCAATTATCTCGCCCCCATAGTAATAAGCGTATATTACTTTCTTTACACGATTCTGCGGGTGAAGATTTGGAAAATTTAGAAGGCATACATTTAAAAGCAGATTATTCTCACCTCATCTTTTCATCCGGGATATTGATTTTGATAGATCCATTACAATTTGAAAAAGTACGCAAGAACCCCAAAATGAGAAATTATATTAATAAATTCGGATTGCCTCCAGTGCATTCAAAAGCATCTAAAATTCTTGAGAAGATTGTAAATTTATTGGGGGAGAATGTGTCAAAAATTCCGCTAGCTGTAGCGTTCTCAAAAATGGACGCCGTTTCTGAATTATTTGGAACAGATTGTTGCGTTTATTCATATCAAGAAAATAAAGGATATCTAAATCTACAAGATATAAGAAGTTTAAATGATGATATGTATGCATGGCTTTCTGAATATCAAGGTGACGATGACGTTTTAAAGCAAATATCTAAATTCTCGAAAAAATCTATTTTTGGATTTAGTGCATTGGGAAGTTCCTTAGATATAAAAGCAAATAAACCAATTATACTTTCAAATCCAGCTCCCTTGCGTGTTGAGGATCCATTTTTGTGGTTAATGTACTCTAATGGTTTAATTAAAGGACGCTAATGAAAACTCGACAAATAATATATACTTGTTCTCCTTGGAATGAATCACAGGGCAGCGGTTATGGTGTTTTCTCGTTAAGCGAGGGCATTTCCCCGAAATTACTTGGTGAATGTATAAAATATTGTTCCTACAATGTTCCAGACGGAATGTCATTCTCTCCATCGGAGGAAGAATTATCACGCTATCCTGAATCCTTTTCGCATTACAATACTCCGGAAGGAAATTATATCATTGTAAATTCTCGTTATTTAGGAAATAGCTGGTATAATTTGCGCTCTGGAGACTTTATCTCACATATCCTCGTAATTGAGAAATCTCCAGACAAAACTTTTAATCCATTTTCCCTTATTGGTTCCGATATATTTTGGAGAGAATTACCCAAAGATATAAAATTAAAAGCTCTTGACATACTCAACAACAAGATTCCCTGGGAACCTCCATCGCCATTGGATATTATATTACTAAATTCAGATGAAAACTATTTTAAAGAAGAAAAACTAAGTAATTTATTGAAAAATGGATACGCATCAGATTTTACTAAGGCGTTTTTATATACGATAAGGTTTCTATCTTCCGATAATAAGAAATTAAAGGGAATAGAAGTAAATCTAAAACATCCAAATTTCTTGGATTTCATGGAATCCGTATATGCGATTCTACCAAGTTCTCTCAAAGAAAAATTTTCATTTTCCACATATCAAAAAGAAGGTTCAAAAGTTTTGCTTCCCGATGGAAAATCGTTTTCAATGTTTGCTACATTAGCTTTTAGCGATAATAAAAAAATCGCAAATGTTCCAAATATAGAAGGATATAAAGATGGAGTATTAAATTCGCTTAACGAATTTAAACTATTTCTTCAATATATTGAAGATTTTGCAATCCCATTCGAAAATATCACCGACGCTTTTGAGGATTTTACAACCGCATTGCAAAATTCTAAAGATAATGAGGCCATAAAGGTTTCATTCGCAGAATTGCTAGCTAAAAAAGATTTTGTTCTGAAGAGTAATTCGACAACAACCTTGCGGAAATTGCTAAACTTTCTTAAATATAAATCCGAGGAAGAATATAAATTTTTAATGCTTCTTTCCGGTGAAGCGTCAGACGATTATGATATTTCATTACTTTCTTCCGAGCAAATAAAGCGATTAAAAAATCTAGATGAAAGTAAAAAAAATATATTGTTTACAAACTCTTTTGAAGTATTTGCAAGAAAATCAAATACCTTAAAAAATTTTAATGCCTTATTGGATATATTTAACTTTCTAAGCAATTCGGAAAAAAGAAAAAAATATTTTTCAATAATATCTAAATTAGAAGAAAGCGCGAAGATTGATGCAATAAAGAACGTGCTGGATCTTGCATTTTCAAATAGCACCTCTGTGCGGTTATTTGAAGAAATAATGGAAGATTTTTTTGATTATATATACATATCTTCACGCTTGAAGAGCATAGAATGTATAAAGAGAAATTCTGATAATATTCTTCATTACTTCTCGTCAACAGAAATGGGATTAGTTGAATATCCTAATTTCTTCGCACTCGGATCTCTTCCAGAAGAATTTATGCTTTCTTTTAAAAAATATGCCTGCGAGTCAGAAAAAATTAAAAGATTTATATCATTGTCTAATAAAAAGAAGAAATATGAAGCTCTGAAAATCGAATTATTTAGGTATATTAGAGATACCGTCATGTTTTTACTTTTAGGGATAAAAACATTTATTTTACCGATATTAGTAATTCTTTTTATGCTCTTCGGAGTTGGATTTACTATTATTATGTTTCCTTTTCTAATAATAATGAAAATTATGAAAGTGGATAAAGAAAAGAGAGCTTAGATTCTTCAGTAGCTTTACGGAAGGGACAATAAACATTATGGTACGTGCTGTATTTTATCTAATCTTAACAATATTACTATTTGTACTGATTGCGGGTGCATTAGGTTCTGTTCTTGGCATCCTAGGAATATTATTGGTTATAATTCCGGTGATAGTGGTATTGCTATCAATATATCACATCCTGCTAGAATATTTTCAAAATACGCAAAACTTTGGTTGTAGTTTCGGAGAGCAGGTATTTCGTAATGAAACCGTAAAAAAACTCTTTCATAAGCTTTTTGATTATACTTTTAACGGAGGTAATTGTTTTTATCGATTTCCTTTCGTTCAAGGTTTAATTAACTTACTAGCTATACCATCAATAGTAATTGGCGTTGTTCTTCTATTGGCAATTATATTGATAGTTTCCCCCCTGGGATTGTTTTATAATTTTAAATTATCCGATCGCGAAAAAGAATTCTTTCGTAAGATACTCCCTGTCTTATCGAAAATAAAATTGCCAAGTCTATCGTTAAATATTAGTAGTTTTTTCTCAAAGAAATCCGATAGTCCGCAAGGGAAACATAAATCCGTAAAAAAGAATAAAGGTTATAGAGAAATTGTCTTATTATTTTCGAACGAAAATGAAAGAAACAGACATTATAATGAAGCCTTAAAACATTTAAGAATGTCTGAATCATTTTGTGTTCAACGCCTTCCTATGGAAGATGATTTGTATTTGATAAAAAGAAAATCAAGAAAAAATATAATCAAGATCGCAAATTTAATTCTTTCAAATGGCATTGGCGAGGAATTGAAAAAACTAACACACTTGGATTCTATTATTTTATTTCTCAATACACTAGAATTAACTAAAGCACTAAGTTATGGGAATAACGCTACCGTAGGAAGCAGTTACGATTCATTTTCCATTTTTGACAGAGAATTCTTAACGTATTCATCGGTATTTCCTAATGCATTGAGGTTAAACTTCGCATTTGTTGTTCCCGACTTTCAATCTTTTCAATTATCACAATTAATAAAAAAAGATATCGTTTCCGCAGATGTAAATATAGATTCACTTATGTCATATTGGGATACTCGAGAATATATTTCGAGGAAGATTTTTTTAGAACACTCAAATGCTGCTTCGCTCTTTTGTGAAAAGCTGAAGGGCAAAACTTCATACCATATTTTAGGAGATAGAGCGGAAAAATCGAAAGCGTCTTTGGGTGTACACTATTTAAATATTATGGAATCAGTTTTATAAGACAATGAAACGATGCTTATTATTTATTTTAATCGGACTCCTATCTGGAATAATAGGGGGTCTAATAGGAGAAATTTTTCTCAATATTACTTCGAGAAAACCTATTTCGCCAAAGCCTGCAAATCTTGATATAGTATTACTATTGGATATGTCGGGTAGTATGATTGAGCCTAAACTAAGTGCGGTAAAATCTGCTTTAACAAACATGATAAATAATAAGAAACCTGATGATAGAATTGGATTAGTAGCTTTTGCCACAAGAGCTGTTTCATTGGTTTCTCTCGATAAAGAAATAAGTGCTATTTCGACGGTAATTCCTGGACTCAAGGCCGACGGATTAACCGATATGCGAGCAGGAATGCAAGAGGCCCAGAAGATGCTATTAGCCGATGGTCTTGAGGAGAATAAGCGTTGTGTAATTCTTTTGTCTGATGGAGTCCCAACAAACATAAAATTCTTTTTAAAAATGACAAAGATGGGATTGTCCCGCAATGATATTCAAATAATTGCTGTAGCAATTCCAGGGGCAGACGTAGTGTATTTATCTGAGCTTTTAGGAAAAGAAAATGTGATAGATGCAACTAGAGGGGATATCGCAAGTGCATTTAATAGAGCGATGGATTACGCAGATTCTAATAGAACAATGATATCTGTTAATACGAATTCTCAATATACAAATACGGAAATATTAATACGGTCAATCGGTTGGTCTGTGATAGTATCGGTTATAATTGTAATTCTTCTGATGGAAACGCAAAATCAAAAAATTGGCAACGGCTTTCTAAGCCTTCTAAGTTTTTCAAAAGCTTTCCTATTTTCAGCTATTTTTTCATCTTTTGCCATTTTCATTGGAGAAGAAATTTATGCATTATCAACTGCATATATACAAGCAATAGAATTTGGAGTAATTATAATAATGGGCTGTATTTCTTTTGTTTTATTTTTAATTTGGTTTATGAATAGACACAATATTAATAATAATACAATTTTTCTATTTATCTCTTTTATTTTTTTTGGTATTTTTGTAATATTAATATTTGGGATTGGCAATTTTGGAAAAATTTTCTTTCGTTGTCTTTCTTGGGGAATATGGCTTTCTTTGCTCACCTTCTCTATCGGATTTCTAATTCCTAATTATGACAAGAAAAATGCGATATGGGCAGGTTTTCTTGGAGGAATAGTAGCTTGCATAGTATTCCTATTGATTTCATCACTTTACATGACTTCGGTTAGCAGAATATTTGGTGCGGGAATTGCAGGTATTACAATAGGTACACTCATGGGGATTCTAAAATCAGGCAGACTGACACGTGAAGTTGAAATTTTGGATAAAGAAACAGGTAGAATTTACTCTGTAGATGTAGGAAAGGAAGCAGTCGTAGTAGGTAGAAATAGTGGCGTACCGCTAGTATGCAAGTTAGACGATAATGGCAGTATAAGTATCGCGGAAGAATATGAAGTTCGGGGCGGACTGCGTTTCGATAGTAACGATTTGAAAGATGAATCGAGTAGGTACTCAGTTATAAAAAAATAAGTATATGAGAATTTAAATTTATGAGAACTAAAAGTATTTATAGAATAAGGCAAAGAAAAACTCTTTCTATGCTAGCTAACGCTTTAGCATTTGTGCTTATTGCTATATTTTCTTCAATTGTATTTTCCAATGCTCAGATTAGAAATGTTTATGCAAAAAAGGCGATTGTTGTAAAACAGCTTGATGAAGCTGCTTCTTTATTGGAATCAACTAAAAATATTAAAGATATTGATGCAAACAAATTAAGTAAAAACATAGAAGAAACTATAAAGAAAAGGAATGAGATAAAAAAGCAGGCATCTGAAATATTTTCAAAACTATCATTCAGATCAAAGGATGTTTCTAGAAAATATAAAGATAATATTGATGCTTCAACAAGGATAGCCACCGAAGCAATTGAAAAAATTGAAAGACTGGGCAAAAGGGTAAAAAAACTTTCTGACCAGCTTAATAAATTCTACGAAAATGAGTATCTTGCTTTCAGCACACAAAAAGTAGCTTTTGATAAAGAAACCGGTTCATTTGATAAAAAAATCTCAAATAATACTATATATTTTAATCCTATTTTAACTTCAGCAATTTCTAAAAATATCTTAAGTTATTTTTCTGAATTAAAGATAAATAATAATAGCTTGAAAGATAATTTATTAAAAATACAAAAGGATATTTTGGATGCAAATAATGAATTTAACGCATCCGAAAAATTATTAACATCGCATATAAGTAATTTAAAAAAATATAAAGAAGAGATTTCGGCAATAAAACCATCTCCGGAAGAAATTAAAAAAGTTTCTGAAAGCGATGAGAAAGCTTGTGAAAAAATTTTATCTCTATACGCCGATGCTATAAAAAACGCAAAAGAATGGAACAACTCGTTTTCTCTTGAATTTGAAAATAAACTTAAGGAAGTAAAATCGTACAACAACTCTGACTTAGAAAAATCTCTTATTGGGAAATCATACATGCGCGAGGCGACACCCCAAATTTCTAATGTATATGAAAATTATTTAGAAGTAATTTCAACGCTTTGCAAAAAGATTGAACTCTTAAAATCAAAATCAGATGAATACGAGGAAAAATATAAATCTGCAAAAACTCTGTTTTCAAAGTCTTTTCCATATCGTACCGAAGAGACTGCAATTTATGCCCATAAAGAATTGCATAATGCTTTGAGCGAATTGAGACTTCTACAAGAAGAAAGAATTTTAGATGTAAAATCTCTAAAAGACGATATAAACAAGAAATTCTCTCAAGCGCAAGATGACTGGAAAAAATGGGCTAATGAAATTCGTAATGAAGCAAAAAAACGTGCAGAAGAAATATCTATTATGTTAGAAGCATTTCGGACTTCTTCAAATCATACATATAAAACACAACTTGCGTTTAACGAATCTATTAAGAAAGAGATCAAAAATTTTAAAATTAAATCTGTGGGAATAGAAAAAATTCAACTTGAACTCGAAAAAGTTGACAAAATTTTTGATAATATTCACAGTGATATTAATCTGTATAAAATCTACAAAAAATTAATTGAAGTCGGCGACTATGATATCCTTTCGGCTAATCATATTTTAAACGTCACAACTCGTGATTCTTATATTAAGTATTGTCAAGAAGTTGCACGGTGGGGAAATGGTAGCTTAAAAATAAAGGGCGAGCTAGAAGAGATATCTAAACTCAATAAAACTATTCTAGAGTTAATTCAGAAGCGTTCCGCAGTTCCACTTAAGGATTTAACCAGTAGCCCAGTTCCCAATAAAAGCAATCAAGCTGATGTAAGAGAAATTTTATTTATCCCTACAAATTCAATGCCTTCTATGCAAGATCTTAAATCGACCTATGAGAATTATCTATTAGAGAAAGGTCCGTCCCCAATAAAACTTAAATCTTCTAAGTATATGTGGATGCATGATTATGAAAAATATCGCAAGATAAACGGAGAGACTGGAGTATTAATATACAACTGGACTATTGAAATTAAATCATATGACATACATAGAAAAAATGGGCGGGATTATTGTGATTTGAGATTTATAATAGATGAGTGTCCTAAAGGTTATTCCTTTCCATGGATGCTTCTCGTTCAAAATAAGATACTAAATCATGGTACAGCCCAAAGTGTAAACCTAATGCTAAATGACAGAGCATATCAGCAAGGTAAATATAATATAACCGTAGTAATAGGAGTGGGGACTAAAGGATTTAATGCTTTGATGTGTCCAAAAATCATGTCGTTAGAATGGGGGAAATATTGTACTCTATTTCCAACCTTAAAATAAAATACTCATGTGCCTAATAAAAACAATTATCGCCTTTATGATACTCGGATTTCTTTATATTTTCTGCATGGGAGTTTATTATAAAATTTCCACGGGGAATGATGTGTCTTTCGCAGAACTTTTAGATAATTCAAAAGAAGAACTATCTATAGGGAAAATATTAGATTCTAATGAATAAAATTATTTAATTTATAAATAGATTGCAAAATAATCATTTTATCTTTTGTGCATAACGTTCTAATGTCTCCCATGCTTATAGCGTGGTTTGCATACGCAGAAGGCAAAGATTTATAAATACTATACGTCAACATACCGGAAGTTAGAAGAAATAATCCTTTAAAAGCTCTGTCCGATCGCGCTACCGATTTTAGCAAGATGATATGAAGTAGCAGTGTGCCTTATATACTAAATCCTTTTGATATTGGTTGTTTTGAATATAATATTTATTATGCCGCGGTGATATTATAACGCCAATTAAAAATCCGTGTATCAGGTTTGGAATTATAGATGTTGAGGTAAATGGGGCAGGGCAGCTGCCAGATTTTGCGGCAGTTTGACAAAACGCCCTTTATCTGTTTTCACTATGCTCTCATCCAGAAACATCCCATATTGTGCAAGATTGAGATTCTGCCATTTTAAACGCAAAAGTTTAGATAAACGAATTCCGGTAAAAAAATAAAGCATAATAAATAAACCCTGAATAGTGGCATATTTCATAGCATTTATAATTTAGCATATTTGTTGAATAGTAGTGCATATCGTTTATGCATTTCAGAACGCGCAGCTGCATTTAAGGTACTAAGATAGAGTGACTTTGCTTCGCACACGCTAATACTGCTTATAATAGAAACATCAAAGTTAAAGAAAATGTTTATATCTAAGTCTATATTCCTCATGTGACTTGACGGAATTGATTCCACCAAGAAAATCTATGTCGGATTTAGATGTTTTAAAGAGCTTGCGCTGCGCTTTATTAGATCCGAATCGTTATTTTTATAATACATCCCGCATATTTATACTGCGGCATACTTTTAGGATCTAGCTTGGGAAACTTGCGGAAACGATAAGCAAAAGGTTTGCGCCAATAATCAGAATGTGGAGATTTACGAAGAATAACGGAATTACAGAAGGCTTCCACCGCAAGATGAAGTTGATTACGGATACAGAAACTTTAAAAATTACCGCTTGAGAGTGCTTGTAGAATGCGGAGCAAAACTATGAAAGACAAATCTAAAAAATCAACCTATTCCACAATCTTTGGTGTTGACCCAATATGTTCGGGCTTGGCTTTTTCAGCTTTGCGCATATCTCGCAGATATTCGTCGCAAGCGTCCCAAAGAGTTAATACCCGCCTTGATTTGTGGTTCTTTGCCCAAAATTCCCACATATCGCGGAAACTTACGTTCCCCCTTATAGACTCGATGTAGGAGATGTCTGAAATGGTATTTTCGTCAATTCCCAAAAGCGCCTCAAAAGAGCGTTTATCCAAGTGCCCATTAAGCCTTATAAAATCGTCCCTCGCTTCCTCCGTTTCAAAGAACCTTGAATGCCTTATTCCGTCTTCAATCCAGAACAGTTGATAGGGTGATTTTCTACCTTCACAATATCTCTTAGTAATCTTCGCCATAGTGGCGTAATTATAACCCAAAACAACCCCATTTGTCAAGATTATTATGGATATATTATAAGTTTTTTTGTGATTGATAGAAAGAAATCTTGAAGATTTTTTGCAATTAGTTAGCCTTCTTCCAATAGGTAATTTTTAAAGAAGTAGGAATATGACGAAAGAACAGGAACGCGCAGAATTACACCGCACAATATGGGCAATTGCCGAAGACCTTCGCGGAAGTGTTGACGGATGGGACTTTAAGTCGTACGTGTTGGGAATTTTATTTTACCGCTTTATTTCGGAGAATGTCACAAATTTCATAAATAGAGAAGAAGCCAAAGCGGGCGCCCCGGATTTTGATTATTCAAAAATCTCGGACGATCAAGCAGAATTGGGCAGAAAAGAGATTGTAAACAGTAAGGGCTTTTTCATTCTGCCCTCCGAATTATTTATAAATGTTCAGCGAAATGCTAAGAATAATCCAAATTTAAACGAAACCCTGAAAAAAGTTTTTGTAAACATAGAGAATTCGGCGATAGGCGCACCGAGTGAAGACGATTTAAAGGGGCTATTTGGCGATATCGACGTAAATAGCAACAAGCTCGGCGCCACCGTTCCCAAAAGAAATGAAAAACTTGTAAAAATACTCGATTCTATAGCGAATTTAAAACTTGGGAATTTTGAAGATAATTCAATAGATACTTTTGGAGATGCTTACGAATTTCTAATGACTATGTATGCAAGCAAAGCGGGAAAATCAGGCGGAGAATTCTTTACCCCCCAAGAAGTGTCCGAATTGCTTGCGCGTATTACTGTTGTAGGCAAGAGCGAAGTTAACAAAGTGTACGATCCCGCATGCGGATCCGGATCTTTGCTCTTAAAATATGCAAAGGTCTTGGGTAAAGATAAGGTTCGCCAAGGTTTCTTTGGCCAAGAAATAAATATTACCACATACAACTTGTGCCGAATAAATATGTTCCTTCACGATATCAACTACGAAAAATTTGATATTGCGCACGGAGATACTCTTGTTGACCCCAAACATTGGGACGATGAGCCATTCGACGCCATTGTTTCAAATCCGCCATATTCTATAAAATGGGAGGGCGATTCAAACCCTATTCTCATAAATGATCCCCGCTTTTCCCCCGCTGGAGTTTTGGCACCCAAGAGCAAGGCGGATTTGGCTTTCACAATGCACATACTCTCTTGGCTTTCAACTCAGGGAACTGCGGCCATTGTAGAATTCCCCGGCGTCCTTTACAGGGGGGGCGCCGAGGCAAAAATAAGAAAGTATCTCATAGACAACAACTATGTTGATACCGTAATACAGCTGCCGCCTGATTTATTCTTTGGAACTACTATCGCCACATGCATAATTGTTCTAAAGAAATCTAAAAGCGACAATTCTATTTTATTCATCGATGCCTCGAACGAAGTTAAGCGCGAGGGAAATAAAAACAAATTAAAGCCTCAACATATAGAAAAGATCTTAGAAACTTTTACCGAGAGAGCCGATAAGCAACATTTTGCGAAGCTTGTTAAAAATGCAGATATAGCAAAAAATGACTACAACATATCGGTGTCAAGCTATGTTGAACAACCCGATACAAGAGAAAAAATTGATATAATTAAGCTTAATAGAGAAATATCGGAAATCGTCGAACGCCAAAATGTTTTGCGTAAAGCTATTGATGAAATTGTCGCGGATTTGGAGGGTGTAGCATAATGAATAAAGAGCATAACCCAAACGACAAGGGCGAGATCATAATCTATCAAACTGATGACGGGAAAGAACACTTAGATGTTAGATTGCAGGACGATACATTGTGGCTTACCCAAGCCCAGCTTGTCGATTTGTATAAAACAAGCAAATCGAATATAAGCGAACACATAAAGCACATTTTTGAAGAGGGTGAATTGTCGGAGAATTCAGTTGTTCGGAAATTCCGAACAACTGCCAATGATGGCAAATCCTACGAAACTTCGTTCTACAGCTTGGATATGATTATATCCTTGGGCTATAGAATAAAGTCTCAAATTGCAACGCGATTTAGAATCTGGGCAACCGAACGTCTAAAAGAATATATCATCAAGGGCTTTACGATGGATGATGAGCGCTTGAAACAAGGCGGTAACCGCTACTGGAAAGAGCTTCTGGAAAGAATTAGGGATATACGATCCTCCGAAAAGATGCTATATCGGCAAGTTTTGGACTTATATGCAGAAAGCGTGGATTACGATCAAAATTCGGAGGAATCTAAGATGTTTTTTAAAATAGTACAAAACAAGCTCCACTACGCCGCGCACGGGCATACCGCTTCGGAAGTAATTTACCAAAGGGTGGATTCGGAAAAGGAATTTTTGGGGCTCACGACTTTCAAGGGAGACTTGCCCACTAAGGCCGAAGCAAAAACTGCAAAGAATTATTTGTACGAACCTGAATTAAGGCGATTAAACAATCTTGTTTCCGCATATTTTGACCTCGCGGAATTGCAGGCGCAACGCCACATTCAAATGCGTATGCGCGACTACATAGAACACCTCGATAGAATCTTGTCAGCAGATGGCGATAAACTTTTACAAGGTGGCGGAAGAGTTAGCCACGAACAGGCAATGCGAAAAGTTGATGTAGAATATAAAAAATACCAGCAAAAAACTATTACTCCGGTAGAACGAGCATATCTCGATACAATCAAGGCTACACAAAAGAAAATATCCAAAAAGAACAAAAAAAATGAGTAGAATCGACGACTTAATTAAACAATATTGCCCAAATGGTGTTGAGTTTAGGGAACTGGCAGAAGTTTGTACAATATCAAAAGGCTCGCAATTAAATAGGAGTGAATTATCAGAATTGGGACTTTATCCAGTCTATAACGGTGGAGTTTACCCTTCGGGTTTTTACAATGAATACAATACAAATGAAAACACAATTGCAATAAGCCAGGGAGGCGCATCTGCAGGAAATGTTAATTTTGTAAAAGTTAAATTTTGGGCAGGCGCGCACTGTTATACCGTAGTGCCGTTTTCTACTATTATACAAAATAAATTCATCTATTATTGCCTGAAAAATAGGCAAAAAGATTTGCAAAACGCAAAGATAGGAGCTGGTATTCCCGGATTAAATTATAGCGAATTGGCAAAGTTCAAAATACCAGTGCCGCCGATAGAGGTACAGGAGGAAATTGTTAGGATTTTAGATAAATTTACGGAACTCGAAGCGGAACTCGAAGCGGAACTCGAAGCGGAACTCGAAGCGCGCAAAAAACAATACGAATATTATCGCGATAACCTTCTGAAATTTGACGAGCCTAATTCCAATGTAGTTTGGAAAACATTGGGCGAAATCGGTCATTTCATGCGTGGGAATGGACTCCAGAAAAAAGATTTTACAGAAAGCGGGGTGGGATGCATTCACTATGGTCAAATCTATACTTATTACGGCTTATCTGCGACTAAAACGAAATCTTTTGTTTCTGAAGAAACTGCATTTCAGTCAAAAATTGCCCATAACGGAGACATAATTGTAGCTATAACAAGTGAAAATATTGAGGATGTCTGCAAAGCTGTAGCTTGGATGGGGAATGATGATATTGCAGTGGGTGGTCACACTGCAATTTTTTCACATAATGAAAATCCAAAATATATTTCATATTGTTTTCAAACTGAAGACTTCTTTAAACAGAAGAAGAGGTATACACGAGGAACAAAGGTCATAGAAATATCACCTAATGAGATAGCAAAGATAAAAATTCCGATTCCTCCGCTATCAGAGCAGGAGCGCATTGTATCAATTCTCGATAAATTTGATGCGCTCGTAAATGATATATCTGAGGGGCTTCCGGCGGAATTGAACGCTCGCCGCAAACAATATGAATATTATAGAGACAAGCTCTTAACTTTTAAAAAACAACTTTAGCCTCTATACATGTAAAGAATGCAAACCATTGATTCTATCGCTAAATTGCTAAATTGGCTTTCGATGAATAAGCCCAATGATTTTCATAAAACATATTTTAGGGGAGAATCAAAAAATTTTCTGAACACCGCATTTAAGCCTTCATTATTTAGAAATAATAAGTGGCTGTTCAATGAAACTGCAATGTATTATGATGTTTTACAGGAGAACCCCGTATCATTTGAAAAAGATACTACGGTTTTTGAACGACTTGTTAGAATGCAGCACTTCGGATTGCCAACAAGATTGTTGGATATAACGTCTAACCCACTTGTGGCTCTGTATTTTTCATGCAATGATAACTTTAAGTCAGACGGAATATTTTATGCTGTAACAACAAAGAAGTCTGAGTTGAAAACGCAAAATGATGAATCTGTCAAATTCTTATCCAAGGTAGTTTTGCTTGGAGATTTTGATAACGAGTTAACCTCGCGCTATGGCATAACTACATTCCTTGATAATAGAAAAAAATATACAGAAGAATATATGCAAGCGATGATTGAGGAAAATGAATCTAAGAAGGATGATATATTTTCCAAACTATGGAGCTTAACCGAAACAGGAGTTTTTAAATTTCTAAATGAGGGATTGTCGGATAACAAAGAATTAGAAAAGCTTAATTTGTTTGACCGCATGATAATTGTGAAAGCTCCAAAAAATAATTTTAGACAATTTTCTCAATCCGGCGACTTTTTGATGTTTGGAAATAATGCGAGTTTGGCAAATGGAAATTCGGTCAAAAATTTTACTATAAACAAGCTGAGAGTTCCCGCCTCGAAAAAACTTGAGATATTAGAAGAATTGGAATTGATAAACATAAACCAATATTCACTTTTCCCAGAACTCTCTAGCCTTTGTGAACTTGCGAAACGAAGTCACTCTAGGATAAAGTTTAATTATCCTAATAATATTTAAAATGAAAGAAAATATAAAAAAAGTCTTTTTCTTGGGGGCAGGATTTTCAAAAGCCATAAATAAAAGCTATCCTGTTTTAGCTAATTTATTGGATGAAATAAAACCTAAAATTGGAGAACGTGAGCCTTCCTTAAAAAACTATTTTTCAAGTGGCATACCTTCAGAGCAAAAAGTAAATATTGAAACTCTTTTGACATATCTTTCTGAAGACTTGCCATTTAAAAACGATATACAAAGATCATTGGATCTAACTCTTTATAAAGATATCGTAGGGCTTGTCTCAGAAAAATTTTATGAATTATCTAGGGAAAATTACTGGAATAGTCCAGAGACAGACCACAGTCTTAAAGAGCAAATTGTATCTTATCTTAAAAGCGAGTACGAAAGTGTAAATTTTATAAGTTTAAACTACGATTTGGTCTTAGAAAGAATTTTTTGGACTGTCTTTAATGGGACAAATATCCCCTCGCTTATAAATGACGCCAGTTATGATTTTCCTCCGCCAACATTGGATCAGTTTTACAAGTATCGCATGTTGGCTATGAAGGAATTGGAAGGAAATTACAATTACCGATCACCACATCCTTGGCCGGGAATTATAAAACTTCACGGTTCTGCAAATTGGTTTTGGGCAGGAACAACGAAGGCTGATCCAATTTATTATAGAAACTTTTCAGAAGATGATGGTTTTATAAAAAGATTAAGTGGTGGACTTGTTCCATATATAATTCCGCCCGTTCTAAATAAAAATTCTTTTTACAACCATATAGCATTAAAATACTTATGGGGAGAAGCGCATAAACTTTTAGAAAACGCAGATGAAATTTATATTGTAGGCTTTTCATTCCCTCAGACCGACTTGGCTGTGCGCTTCCTATTCCAGTCTGCTCTAAGAAAGTCTTCTGCCCAAATCTATGTTATAAATTCTGCAAGCTGCGACAAATTAAAGGAAAATTATGAGCAAGCATTTGGGGAAAGAAAGTTACACTATGATTATACCGATTCGGAAGATGCCTTGCAGGAATTTATAAAAGATAAATTGGAAGAAATAAGCTATAGAAATGAACAACTTTAACCTTGTAGCGGAAAATCCGGAAAGTACGGTTGTGGCAAGTTATCAGCCACAACAAAAAGAGCGCTCAAATGCTTACCAGAGCGAGGCCGATCTCGAAAAGGCTTTTATAACACAACTACAAGCGCAGGCATATGAATACATTAATATAGATTCAGAACAAGCCCTTATAGACAACCTAAGAAAACAACTTGAAAAACTAAACCATATTCAATTTTCCGATTCTGAGTGGGATAACTTCTTTAAGTCAAAAATCGCAAATTCCTCAAGCGGCATAGTCGAAAAAACCGCTATTATTCAGGAAGACCACATCCAAATATTAAAGCGCGATGACGGATCGGAAAAAAACATATATCTGCTCGATAAAGACGATATACATAACAATTCCTTGCAGGTCTTAAACCAGTATGCAACTTCCGCCGGCCAACGGGAAAATCGCTACGATGTAACGATTCTTGTAAACGGCCTGCCACTTGTTCATGTTGAACTTAAACGCAGAGGCGTGGATATAAAGGAAGCTTTTAACCAGATTAACCGATATAACCGCGAGAGCTTTTGGGCGGGAAGCGGACTCTTTGAATATATCCAGATTTTTGTGATTTCTAACGGCACTTACACTAAATACTACAGCAATACAACGCGTTTTAGCCATGTAAAAGAACAAACTAAAAGCGCGGCTATCAGAGGAAAACGCACTAGCAACAGCTTTGAATTCACCTCTTGGTGGGCGGACGCTTCAAATAAGCTTATCCCAGACCTAATGGATTTCGCAAAGACTTTCTTTGCAAAACATTCAATTCTAAAAATCATAACCAAATATTGCGTATTCACCGCCGACAGGCTCTTGCTTGTGATGCGTCCATACCAGATAGTGGCAACTGAGCGCATTATAAATAAGATTGTGATAGCCAACAATTACAAGAATTTTGCCAATACAAAATCCGGCGGATACATTTGGCACACTACCGGCAGCGGTAAAACACTTACTTCATTTAAAACCGCCCAGATTGCGAGCAAATTAGATTTCATAGAAAAGGTCCTCTTTGTTGTAGATAGAAAAGACTTGGACTACCAAACTATGCGGGAATACGACCGCTTTGAAAAAGGCGCGGCAAATAGCAATTCAAGCACTGCAATTCTCAAAAAACAGCTGGAGAATCCAGACGCAAGAATTATAATTACCACAATTCAAAAACTCAGCTGCTTTATAAAAAAATATAAAGAACATCCGGTATATCGCCAGCATATCGTCTTTATTTTCGACGAATGTCACCGCTCGCAATTCGGCGATATGCATACTCTCATCACAAAAACCTTCAAAAAATACCATCTGTTCGGATTTACCGGTACGCCTATATTTTCTGTCAATGCGAGCGCCGGCGGAAATCCAAACTTAAAAACTACTCAACAGGCTTTTGGAGACAAGCTGCACACATACACAATCGTTAATGCAATTGCTGACAAGAATGTCCTTCCATTTAAAATAGACTATGTTTCAACAATGAGGGAGGCTGAAAATATAGAAGATGAGAAAGTCTCTGACATAGATAGGGAAAGAATACTGCAGTCTCCGGAGCGTATAGCGAATATTGTGCGCTACATACTTGAACATTTCGACCAAAAAACAAAGCGCAATATATTTTACCGTATAAAAGAACGTCGACTTGCGGGCTTTAATTCCATTTTTGCCGTTGCCTCTATAGAACTATTGCAGAAATATTACTTGGAATTTAAACGCCAAATGGCGGAATTGCCCAGTGATAAGCGAATAAAAATAGCAACAATCTTTAGTTTCAGCGCAAACGATGATGGAGACGAAGATCCTTCGGATACGGAAGACTTGCCCCAGAATGCAAGAGACTTCCTTGAAAGCGCGATTGCAGATTACAATAAGGCATTTAAGACGAACTACGATACATCTTCCGACAAATTCCAAAACTATTACAAGGACGTCTCTGAAAGAGTTAAGAAACGCGAAGTGGATTTATTGCTTGTCGTAAACATGTTCTTAACCGGATTTGACGCAACGACATTAAATACACTTTGGGTTGACAAAAATCTGAGAATGCATGGCCTCTTACAAGCTTATTCCAGAACTAATAGGATATTAAATTCCGTAAAAACATTCGGAAATATTGTTTGCTTTAGAAATCTTGAAACGGAAACAAACCGCAGTATTGCTCTTTTCGGAGATAAAGAAGCGGCGGGAATTGTATTACTTAAGTCCTTTAACGATTACTATAAGGGCTATTCTGAAAACGGCAAACGGGTTCGCGGTTATGCAGAATTAATTGCGGAACTTATACAAAGATACCCCTTAGCTTCTCCCATTATTAGCGAAAAAGAAAAGAAAGGTTTTATTTCACTATATGGGCAAATATTAAAAGTAAAAAATGTACTTACAACCTTTGATGAATTCATGGGCATGGAAATTCTCCCCCCCAGAGATTTCCAAGATTACCACAGCATGTATATAGATCTATACAACGAATTCAGGAACAAGAACAAGGGCGATGCCGAAAATGTAAATGACGATATTGTGTTTGAGATGGAGTTAATAAAGTCAGTTGAAATAAATATCGACTACATCCTTATGCTTATTCGCAAATATCATAAAGATCATATGAAAGATAAGGAAATTCTTATCACCATTCAAAAGTCGATCGATTCCAGCATAGAACTTAGAAACAAGAAGGACCTTATCGAAAACTTTATCAACACCCTTTCACCACGCAGTCGTATTGATGAAGATTGGAAAGCATATGTTGAAAAATCGAAAAAGGATGAATTAGACAAGATTATTAAAGATGAAAATTTAAACCCGCAAGCCACAGAGAAATTTGTTTCCGACGCGTTCAGAGACGGATATGTACAAACATCCGGAACCGCGGTCTCAAAAATACTCCCCCCGGTTTCTATATTCTCAAAGACTGGAGAACGTACAAAAAAGAGAGAATCCGTATTGGAGAAATTAACTGCATATTGGAATAGATTCAAAGATTTGATTTAGCAGAATTTTGACTAAACTACCTCTAAATCTGAGAACTAAAAAACAATTTTCTAACAAGGACAAAATAAATAAGTTTAGTATTTTGATAGTGGTAAAATAAGTATCTTTCGTTCTACGTCAAAGATTGTGGAATGGTGGAAAAAAAAGAGGGCAAAGAGAACGAAAAATGTTCTACAATGCCCGATGTGTTAATAAAGGGCTATAAGATTCTCAGGAC
>OIGD01000356.1_pt1 | contig 56840 bp, 49 predicted proteins | sample 1582211 | NCBI WGS metagenome assembly OIGD01 (sample SAMN04414078, study PRJEB24778) | human gut metagenome | material: faecal | host: Homo sapiens
AATCAAAATTTGGGACATTTTCACTTACAAGTCACAGCTTTTTAAAGTTTTTAAAATATACCTATTGACTTTTTTATTCTTTTTTGTTATTATAACTATTGTTACAGTCACGCGGGAATAGCTCAGTTGATAGAGCGCTGCCTTGCCAAGGCAGAGGTCGCGGGTTTGAGCCCCGTTTCCCGCTCCAAATTTTTTTACTAAAATTTGGTACTAAATTTATAATTAAAACATATATTAAAATATAACTATATGGCGACATAGCCAAGCGGTAAGGCACGAGTCTGCAAAACTCTGATCCCCGGTTCAAATCCGGGTGTCGCCTCCATATAAAATAACGATTGTTTTATTAGCAATCGTTATTTACTTTTTTAATAATTTATGCTATACTTTGAAGTACACTTTAGCAAAAAAATAATATAATATATCAAATATAAAATTATTACCAAATTTACCAAAAATTATGCATTTATTTGTTGTATAATTTGATGTATAATAATATTAGTATAACTTTAGGTTAGGGGTGTTACAATGAAATTTGAAAAACTTAATGAAAATAAAATAAGAATAACTTTAAATAATCAAGATTTAGCTGAAAAGCACATAGATTTTCAGTCATTTATGTCTAATTCACAAGAATCACAAAATCTTTTTCTTGACATGTTAGATGAAGCTGAAAAAAAAGTAGGATTTATTACTAAAGATTACAAAATTAGAATAGAAGCTTTAGCAATGTCTGATGGCAATTTCATTTTAACAATTACAAGATTTGGGAAAAATATAGATAGTGATTTTAAAACATCTAAAATGAAGAAAGTAAAAATAAAGCGAAAAAATTTAGATATGAAATCAAAACAAATAATTTATACATTTAATTCTTTTGATGATTTCTGCAATTTTTCTAATTTTATCTCTAAAATAGATAATTTTTCTAATCTTGCTAAAAGTATGGTTTTATATTTATATAATGATATTTATTATTTATGTATCTCAAATATAAATATTGAAAACTCTAATATAAAACAACTATATACTCTAATTACAGAGTTTGGTACATATGTTGATAATTCAGAAGTTTTCAGTAGAAAGCTTAATGAATGTGGAAAAATAATTATGAAAAATAATGCAGTAAAAACTTGTATTAAATATTTTTAAATTACAAAAATAGCAAATTATTTAGTATAATTTGCTATTTTTATTTTATTAATATAAATAATTTTGTGGATTATGCGCTGTTCCATTTATTCTTACCTCTAAGTGTAAATGATTACCTGTAGAATTTCCTGTGCTTCCTACAGCTGCTATAGTTTGCCCTTGTGAAACTGATTGTCCAGCTCCAACATATAACCTACTACAATGTGCATAATATGTTTGAACTCCATTTCCATGAGATACAATCAATAAATTTCCATAACTATAATGATATCCAGCATATGTAACTGTTCCCCCTGCTGCTGCTTTTATAGGTGTTCCATTCGGACATGCAATATCTAATCCTGTATGATAATAAGACCCTCTATTTCCAAATCTACATGATATAGTTCCATTTACAGGTCGTATTAAAGATATGCCTAAATTAACTTTCTGTGTTGTATTACTAACATTTTTAGATGACCCTACTGAACCATTACCTGATGATCCATATGTTACTCTTCTAACAACAACTGGTTTTTTTTCATATAATTCAGATACACAAGTTTCTACATTTGCAAATTCTACCAAATTAGTATCATATTTTTCAGTAATACTTATTTTATTTATATTATTACTATTTTTTTCTTTTAATTGATTAACTACACTTTCTGCTTCCTGATAAGTTGATAATTTATATTTTTCTTGTCCATCCAATAAAATAATAAAATATTTATAATATGATACCCCTGTATCTACTATTTTGCTATATATTTCATCATCATTAGTTTGTACATCTCTTTTTAATAAGCATATTTCATATTTAGGCATACTTTCAATTTGAACAAACGCAATATTAGTATCACCATTTCCATTTGTTATGTACTCATTTATTTTAGATTGTAATTGACCTTTACTATTAACATAACCTAAGAATTCACCATTATAATTAACTGCATAAGTTGGTTTATAAAATATTAAAATAGTACTTAATACTATAAACATTGCTATGCTTAATAATATAATGATTTTCATCCAATTGCGAAAATGTATTATTCCTTTCTTTACCGTACTAATATAAAACACTCTCCTCTCAACCTTAGTAGTATCATTTTATATTATAATTTTACAAATTCACCTTCTAAGCTTTTACTATTTTACTACTTTTTTCTACATAAATCAACACCTCAATTTATTTTTTGTACCCATCTTATTGTTATTCGCAATTGAAAATACGCCCCTACTGTACAAACCGCACAGCAAAGGCGTATTTTTAATTATACATTATTGTAACTCATTTTTCACAGTTTGAATTTCAGTAACTGTAGCAGGTTGAGCTGGTTTGTAATACCCTTTAGTTTGAGCTATCTTAAATAACTCATATTGAAAACTTTCATCATTATTTCTTATTTGTTGAACTGTTTGTCTTAATTGCATATTTTCTGCTTCAGAAATAACACCTTGATATGTTGTAAGTTCAGCTTTAACACCGTTTAGTATATCATTCACCATTGTTTTTTCATCCATAATAAAATCCTCCTAATAAATAATTAATTATTCAAAAATGTCATTAATTTTTGTTTAGTATTTAATGCATCTTGTGCAGATTTTGTAAATATTTGTTTTATTTGTGGATCCACTGCTTGTGAAGCATATGTGTTTAATTTTTGATATGATGTTTCATGCGCACCTATCAAATGTCTCAAATTTTGAAGCTCAACTTGTGATAAATTAGTCATTACTATCATTCCTTTCCTTTTTTATTTATATATTAATTATTTACTATATTTTAATTTTTATACAAATGTAAACGCAGTTTTTTTATGCTTTTATGCAATATACACATAATGCACAGTTTTTTGCAATTTTTTTGCAATTTTTTTGCAAAATTTTACACTCTTTTTAGATAAAAAACTTAGCAAACACAACAAAATTTAGAATAAAAAAATCCCAGTAGAAATCAAATTATTTTCAAAAATTTCATTTATACTGGAACGTTATTATATAATTTCCAATCCTGCATATTTAGCCATTAATCTCTTATTTCCAGACTTATCAAAACTGATATCAACTTTCATATCATCACCTTCTGGCTCAACTTTATTAATTGTACCTTCTCCAAATTTTTTGTGATATACTCTTTGTCCTGCTTCATATTTAGTTACATCTACATTATTTGATTTATTATTAATGGATTTTAAGAAACTTTCTGCTGTTCTGAAAGCATATGAATTATTGCTTTCAGAAATTCTTCCAGTTGTTGAAGAATTACCATTAAATGTATTTCCTATTCCTTTTGCCCCTGCACCTACAGGTACTTTATATGAATCAACATTATAAGTTTTAACTTTAGACTCACTTTTTCCAAATCCATATTCCCACTTATAACTACTATCATTAAACTCTTGTTTTTTAGGAGATATTGTCTCTTCATAACCTTCTAATAGTTCTTCTGGAATTTCTTTAACAAATCTCGAAATTGGATTATAACTTGTTGAACCAAATATAGTTCTTCTTTTTGCGCAAGTTAAAAACAAGAATCTTTTAGCTCTTGTTATTCCAACATAAAACAAACGTCTTTCCTCTTCCAATTCTTGTGGTTCTCCTATTGATTTATATCCTGGGAATATTCCTTCTTCCATTCCAACTAAAAATACAGTTTCAAACTCTAAACCTTTCGCACTATGTAAAGTCATTAATATTACACAATCTTCCTCATCTTGCATATTATCTATGTCTGCTGTTAATGTCATATTTTCCAAGAATTCTGCTAAAGTATTATCAGCTGATTCTTCCTCAAACTCCATTGCAACTGTTAAAAACTCGTCCAAGTTCTGAATTCTACTTTCCGCTTCTATAGTATTTTCATCTTTCAAAGCTTTAGTGTAACCAGTTTTACTTAAAGTTTCTTTTACTAATTCTGAAATTAACATTTTATCTTGTCTAGCGCGTAAATCTTCAATTGTTTCAATAAATTCTCTTGAGTTTATATACACTCTATTTAATCCAAATTGCTCAGCATGCTTAATTATTTCATACATAGAAGTTCCTGTTTTTTCAGAAATTTCTTGAATAGAATCTAAACTTGTTTTACCTATTCCACGTTTAGGTTCATTAATAATTCTTCTTAAAGCTAAATTATCTGATGTATTATATATTAATCTTAAATATGAAATAACATCTTTTATTTCTTTTCTTTCATAGAATTTTTGACCTCCTATAATTTTATATGGAATTTTTTCTCTTCTTAAAATATCTTCTATTGCTCTTGATTGAGAATTCATTCTATATAAAATGGCAAAATCTGAGTATTTATAATATTGTTCTCTTCTTAATTCATTAATTTTGCTAACTATATAATTGCTTTCATTATATTCATCATCGCCAAGATAAATTGATGGAAGATTACCTTCATCATTTTGTGTCCATAATTTTTTGTCATATTTTACTTGATTGTTTTTTATAACAGCATTTGCTGCTTTTAAGATATTTCCTGTACATCTATAATTTTGTTCTAATTTGATTATTTTCGTACCTAGAAAATCTTTTTCAAAATTCAATATATTTGATATATCTGCTCCTCTAAATGAATATATTCCTTGGTCATTATCACCTACAACAGTAATATTTCCATGTCTTGAAGCTAAAATTGATATAAGCATAAATTGTGCTTTGTTTGTATCTTGATACTCGTCTACTAATACATATTGGAATTTATCTGTATAATATTCTAATACATCTAGATTTTCTGTTAATATTTTTATAGTATAATTTATTATATCATCAAAATCTACTGCATTGTTTTCTTTTAAACGTCTTTGATATAGTTCATATATTTGTGCTATTATTTCTTTTCTATAATCACCTTCGTATTTTGTACTATATGCTTTTGGTTCTAACATTTCATTTTTTCCATTACTTATTTCAGATAAAACTGCTCTATCTGTGAATAATTTGTCATCTATTTTTAATTGTTTTAGGCATTCTTTTATTAAAGTTTTTTGATCTGAGGTATCAAAGATTATAAAAGAATTATCGAAACCTATTCTGTCTATATATTTTCTTAGTATTCTAACACATATAGAGTGGAATGTTCCAATCCACATGTCATTTACAGCATCTCCAACTAAAGATTCTATTCTTTGTTTCATTTCATTAGCTGCTTTGTTGGTGAAAGTTATTGCTAATATGTTCCATGGTTTTATGTATTTTTCTGCCATTAGATAGGCTATTTTATGTGTTAATACTTTTGTTTTTCCGCTGCCAGCACCTGCTATTATTAAGCATGGACCTTCTGTTTGAAGTACAGCTTCTTGTTGTTTGTTGTTTAAATCTTGTATTAAGTTTTGCATGTGTTTTCTCCTTGTATTGTGTGAATTTGGGAAAATTATTTTTAATTTTTACCATGGTTATAGTATAGCATAGGATTGGGGAAAATACTACTTATTTTAGGTATTTTTTTGAAAATGGTTTGGAGTAAGAGAAAGGGGGTGTTGCTTTGGTTAGAAGTTGAGCGTTGGGAGTAAAAAATTTATTAGTTGGGTTAGAAGTTGAGTGCGAAGAGAAAAAATTTGTTAGCTTGGTTAGAAGTTGAGCACCGAGAGAAAAAATTTGTTACTTTAAAAAAAACAAACCTCCTTCAAACGCGGTATGATGCGTGCTGGGTTGAGTGAACTTGTTACGATAATGACTGGAGTTGAATGTTGAAGGGCTCAGGTCGGAGGTTTGTTTTTTCAAAAGTAAAAATTTCTTTCTCCGAGGGAGGTTGGTGGTGTTTTATATGTTTTTTTTGTAATAAAATTTTTAGAGGTCTGAGGAGGCTTTTGGTAAAAAGATTTTTTTAGGGTATTTTTTCTTTGCTTGTTTTGGTAGCTTGTTTGGTGGAACGCTTTTTATATTAATTTAGGCTTTGAGCAAATATTTTAAAGTAGTCCAATATGTCTTTCTTTTGGATGGTGTTTTTATTTTTTATTTCTATTACATCTACTGTTTTTTCGTCTAAATTAAGTTTTATAGTTCCTATAATCGTATTTTGTTGTAGTGGTGCTTCGAAATAAAATATGTTATTTACTTCTATTTGTATTTTGTCTTTATCTGTTTTCTTTATTGGAATTACATCATTATCTAAATTGTCTATGTATAATTCTAGGTTATTGTTTTTGCATTTATTTATTTGTATTCTACTTGTGTTAATCGAACACCATCTTTTAAATTGTTCATCAACAATTTCTTTTATATTTACAGGTTCATAATTTTTGTATATGTATTCTATTAATTTAATACTGTCTGCTGTTCTGAATTTTTTAGTGTCAGCTTGAAGTATAACTGTTATAATTTCAAATCCATTTCTGTTTACTGATGTAACTAGGCATCTTCCTGCATTGTTTGTAAATCCAGTTTTTACCCCATTTACACCTTCTAGATATCCTAATAACTCATTAGTGTTTGAAATTGATTTTGGATATCCATTTATTGTTACTGTATAATTTTTAGTATTTACTATTTTAGCAAATGTTTCGTTTTGTAAAGCATAATCTGCAAGTTTGGCAAGTTCTACTGCTGTTGTATAATGTTCTGGATCGTCTAACCCATGTGGTGTAACATAATGTGTATTTTCTAATTTTAATTCCTTTGCTTTCTCATTCATTAATTCTGCAAAGCCTTCTACACTCCCCCCCACTGTTTCTGCTATTGCAACAGCAGCATCATTACCTGATTTTAGCATTAACCCATATAACAAATCATTCATTGTTATTTTATCATCTGATTTTAACCCTAATCTTGAACCACCTGTACCTGCTGATTTTTTAGATATCGTTACTGTTTGAGTTAAATCACAATTTTCCAAAGTTACAATTGCTGTCATTATTTTTGTAGTAGATGCCATAGCAGTTCTTTTGTTTTCATCTTTTCCCCATATTACTTCTCCAGATTTTCTATCATATGCAACTGCTATTCTTGAATTTAATGTTGGTTCATCTTTAGTTTGGTTTATTACTTGAACATAGTCTTCTTGTGTTATTTCTTCGTTTTCGTCATCTGCAAAGACAATTGTAAAATTCATAATTAGTATAATTGTTACACTCATGAAAAATATTACTTTTTTTATCATTTATATCACCTATTACAATATATATTGTAATAATTATTTTTATTCATTTTTTAGAAATATAATAAACACACTTTTATTTATTATAAAAGTGTGTTTATTATATATTTATTCTAAAAAATTATCGTTTATTTTATTTAAACCTGATTTTTGTGTTAAGTCATATATTATATCAATAAATGTTGTAACTGAAAATAGTAATATAGCGCCTATCACAAACATAATTATTTGTTTTTTTATTTCAGCTTTTCCTTCTGGTGAAACTGTTACATATTTTATTCCATTAATTATAACAGCACCTACAGAAATTGCAACACCTACATATTTTATTATACCTAATATAACTTTTGTTGGTGCAACTAACGGATTATTATTACTGGAAGTTATCGGATTATATATTTCGTTTAAATCTTGCGCACATATACAATAATAGTTTGAAATCACTAAAATTAGAACTATAACTATATATACTATTATAATACATTTATTCTTCATATTACTTTCCTTTCATTTTATCAGGCTATCAACTTTAGAATTTAAGTGTTGTTTCTAATATACCTACTACTGTTGTGGCAGCAACTATAAATACAAATCCCAATACATATACACCTAATTGTCCTTTTAGATTAGCTTTTCCTTCTGGAGCTGATGTTACATATTTTATTCCTAAGAATATTAGCATTCCTACCGCTATAGCAACACCAATCCATTTTAATGCACCTAAAACTGTTTTTATAACACTATTTGCTGAAGAACCAGCTATTGCTGTTGTGTCAGGTTCAAAATTGCCAGCAATTCCATCAGCGGCAAATACTGTGCTTCCTATTGACATTAATAACACTATAGCTAATATAACTATACTTATAACTTTCATACTTTTTTTATTTAACATTTTAATTTCCTCCTTTTATTTTAATAATTACATGCTATATTATTATCATACCTCTTTTTTACAAAAAAGTCAAATTTTTTATTACAGAATTTTTTCGTTTGTGCCTATTTTTAAAAATTAACGCCAAAAAACTTAACATAAAACACAAAAGAGATGAACATTATGTCCATCCCTCTAGGTCTTTGATAGCATCATTCAATTCTTTGAAGTTGAATAACACTTCTGGTTTTCGCTCAAATAAGCGAATTTCATCATGTTCATGTAAATGCTTAGTAATTTTTTTTGAGTTTTCTAACAAAAGTTTTTTAGCCTTTTCCGTTATAAAAATTTTTTTCCTTAAATTTGCCATTTTCAAGTCCTGAATATGAATAATATTCATATTACGGTATTGGCCGAGTTCATTTGCATAATATACCATTACTTGACAGGAAGATAATTCATCTATATAAGTACCTTCCTCTGTAGGCTCGATTGGTATTTTTTTAATAACTTCGCATTTCATAAAAAAGTAAAACCTCCTATTGTTGTTTTTATAAGTTATATTATACTATTGGTATACATAATTTGTCAATCTCTATTTATAAAACTTTGCATTTTATTATAATTATTACTATCATTTTTACAACTTGCATTTACTTTAAAAAATAGTGTTTAATTTTTTATTTATATTTTTTCAACAATTCGTTCATAGCAACACATTTAAATTAACACAACTTAACTCTCTAAATCAATAGTAACAGGGCCATCATTCAATAAGCTTACTTTCATATCTGCACCAAATACTCCAGATTGCACATTTCCTAATTCACTTTTAACTAGTTTTTTAACATATTCATATAATTCATTTGCTTTTTCTGGTCTAGCTGCTTGCATAAAACTTGGTCTATTTCCTTTTTTACAATCTGCATATAAAGTAAATTGTGACACTACTAAAATTTCTCCTTTTATATCCTTAATACTAATATTCATTTTTCCGTTATTATCCGCAAAAATTCTCATATTACATATCTTATTTATCAAATATTCTGCATCTTGTGTATTATCACTTTCTTTTACTCCTAATAAAACTAAAAGCCCTTTATCTATTTTTCCGACAGTTTTTCCTTCTACTTCAACATTAGCAAATTTTACCCTTTGTATTATTGCCTTCAATATTATTCCTCCCATTAAATACATTTACAATTTATTCAATTTTTTTATAAAATTTACATTTTATTAATTAAACAGTAGTCATATTACGCTGATAGCTGATAAGTGATGGCAAATATTTTTGCCATCACTTATCAGTAATATATTTTCTAAGCTTCTGGTTCTACTAAACCGAAATTTCTACCATCTTTTAATTTAAATATAACATTTACTTTTCCTGTATCTATATTAACAAATACTAAAAATCTATCTTGTTTTTTCTCTGATAATACTAATTTTGCATCTTCAGCAGACATTGGTTTTAATTCATAATATGAAGTTTTTAATATTTCATTTTCAACTTTATGATCTTCTACACCAAATCTAATATCTTCTTTAGCTTTTATTGAGCCACTCATGTTTTGTTTTTCTTTTTTAGCCTTTGTTTTTCTAATTTGACCTTCCATAATATCTATATCTTTATCTATTGATGCATATAAGTCCTTATTTTCAGCTACAGCTCTATAAATGTCTCCGTTTATTGCTGCGCTTAACTCTGCAACTTGATTAATACCTTCTGTTTTAATTGTTACTTGTACATCAATTTCATCTTCTGAATATTTTTGTAATCTTTCACATTTTTTCTCTAAGTATTCTTTAATTGCTTCTGTTGCTTTTAAATCCTTTCCTGTTATTTTTATTTTCATAAAAACCACTCCTCTTCTTGTTAGTCTCTCTTTTGTTATAACTTACGTTATTAAATTAATTATATATGTTTTTTTTTATTTTTTCAACCTTTTAAGCGATTTTTCAAAATAATTTTTTTGCAGCTACCCCTTGCAAAATACATTTTTTTGTGTTAGAATATTGTTTGTTATAAATTACTAACAATTGAACGGAGGTGCAAAAATGCCAAATATTAAATCAGCAATTAAACGTGTTAATGTTATTGAAAAGAAAACATTACGTAATAATATGATTAAATCTGGATATAAATCAGCAGTTAAAAAATTTGAACAAGCTGTTGAAGCTGGTAATGTTGAAGAAGCTACAACATTAATGTCTCAAGCTACTAAAAAAATTGATCAAGCTTGTAGTAAAGGTGTTATAGTAAAAAATACAGCTGCTAGAAAAAAATCTAATTTAGCAAAAAAATTAAATGCAATGAATGCATAATTTAAAGTAAAAAATTGTGCACAGTTTTTTACGAAAAAGCAATCTAAAGTATATTTAGATTGCTTTTTATTTTTTATAATTTTATATTTCATTGTTCTTAGTATTTCACAATTCATCTTGTTTTAATAATATTATTAAATGCATATCCGAATATTACAAATGATATTAAGAAGAATAAACTAGATTTAAATAAAGATACACCTATATTATATGTACTTGGAATACTACTTCCGCAATATATTGCCAATATAAACACTGCAATCAGACAAAAAACGAAAGAAAACTTAATACCGTTTTTCATAATCATATAAATTTTTTTATCTATATCTTTTATATTTTTTAAAACACTTTTAACATTCATATCATCATCCTCTTTTCTATGTTTGCTCACTCTATATTTATATTATCATATTTTTAGTTACATAATCAAATGTAGTTTTTGGTATAATTACTAAAATGCTCCAAATTATAGTCGCCTATAAAATGTGTTGATTACCAAAAGCAACATCCACACTAGCAAAAAAATTGCCAAAAAGCTCCATACCTTTTGACAATTTTTTTAATTTATTTATTCAATTCTTCAACAAACATTTTATTTAACATTCCTGGATTTGCTTTTCCTTTAGTTTCTTTCATTGCTTGACCTACTAAGAATCCGATAGCTTTATCTTTTCCACCTTTATAATCTGCTACAGATTGTGGGTTTGCTGCAATTATTTTTAAAACAACTTCTTTAATAGCTCCTTCATCAGATATTTGAATCCATCCATTTTCTTTTATTATTACTTCTGGATCTCTTTGATTTTCAAATAATTCTGTAATTACTTTTTTAGCTATTGCTGAGCTTATTGTTCCTTTTTCTATTAACTCAACTACTTTTGCAAGTTCTGTAGCACCAAATGGTATTTGGTCTGGTTCCATTTCTTTTTCATTTACAATTCTAGATATATCAGACAATATCCAATTTGCCACTGCTTTAGCATTTCCACATTTACTTTGAGCTCCTTCAAATAAATCTGATAAATATTTTGATGCTGTTAAAAGATTTGCATCTTTTTCAGATAGCCCAAATTCTCCCATATATCTTGCTCTTCTGCTTTCTGGTAGTTCTGGTAAACTATTTTTTACATTTTCTATATATTCTTCAGATAATCTAATTGCAACTAGGTCTGGGTCTGGGAAATATCTATAATCTTGTGCATCCTCTTTATCTCTCATTTGGAATGTTTTTCCAGATACATCATCCCATCTTAAGGTAGTTTGTTCTACATTTCCACCTTCTTCTATTAAATCAATTTGTCTTGCTGCTTCATATTCTATTGCTCTAACTATTGATCTGAAAGAGTTCATATTTTTCATTTCTGTACGTGTACCGAATTCTGTTGTTCCTTTTTTTCTAACTGAAACATTAACATCAGCACGTAATGAACCTTCTTGCATTTTACAGTCTGATACTTCTATATATTCAAGTATTGATTTTATTTTTCTCAAATATTGTTCTGCTTCTTTAGAACTGCGTAAATCTGGCTCTGAAACTATTTCTATTAATGGTACCCCTGCTCTGTTTAAATCTACAAGACTACCTTGTCCAAATTCATTATGATTTAATTTTCCTGCATCTTCTTCTATATGGATTCTTGTTAATCTTATTTTCTTTTTGTTACCTTCATCATCTTCTATTTCAACATATCCGTGTTCACATAAAGGCTTATCAAATTGAGATATTTGGTATGCTTTTGGTAAATCTGGGTAAAAATAATTTTTTCTGTCATTCTTACTATCTCTTGATATTTCACAGTTTGTTGCTAAACCTGCTTTTACTGCATATTCAACAACTTTTTCATTTAAAACTGGAAGTGTTCCTGGCATTGCCATACAAATTGGGCAACAATGTGTATTAGGTTCACCACCAAATTCTGTAGGACATGAACAAAATATTTTTGTTTTTGTACTAAGTTCAGCATGTACTTCCAGTCCCATTACTATTTCATAATCACTTCTTGACATGTGTTTATCATTCCTTTCATAAATTTTTTTGTTTACAGTATTGTTTTCTTTTCTATATTATTTTGTTTTCAATATTTTAGGTTTGCAGTGTTTATTATGTTTTCAGCATATGTTTTATTTACAGTATTTCTATTACAGTGTTTGCCTTATTTATAATATTTGCCTTATTTACAAAAACTAGGTTTGTAATTTTCTCTGAATTTTGTTGCTTGTTCATATGTATATGCTGCATTTAAAATTTTGCCTTCTTCAAATCTATTTCCTATTAATTGCATACCAATTGGCATTCCTTTACTATCTACACCACAAGGTACTGAAATACCTGGTAACCCAGCAATATTTACTGAAACAGTACATATATCTGCCAAATACATTTCTAGTGGATTATTTGATCTTGTACCAACTTCAAATGCTACTGTTGGTGATGTTGGTGTTAATATAACATCATATTTTTCAAAAGCTTTATTAAATTTCTCTTTTACTAGTGTACGAACTTGTTGTGCTTTTTTATAGTATGCATCATAATACCCCGAACTTAAAACATATGTACCAAGAATGATTCTTCTTTTTACTTCTGCTCCAAATCCTTCGCTTCTTGAATTTATATATATATCTTTTAAATTTTCATAATTTTTAGTTCTATATCCATAACGGATTCCATCAAATCTACCTAAATTTGAACTTGCCTCAGCACATGCAATTATGTAGTATGTAGCAAGTGCATATTCAGCTATATCTAGTGAAAATTCTTCTATTTCTGCACCTAATTCTTTATATTTTTCTATTGCTTCATCTAATTTTTCTTTTACCTCTTTGTTTATACCCTCAGCAAAAAATTCTTTTGGGATACCTATTTTTAATCCTTTTACATCATTTTTTAATGCTTTTGTATAATCTGTTTTTGGCATATCTAAAGATGTTGTATCTTTTTCATCATGTCCTACTAATAAATTTAGTAAAATTGCACTATCTGTAACATCTTTTGTTATTGGTCCTATTTGATCTAATGATGATGCAAATGCAACTAAACCATATCTTGATACTAAACCATATGTTGGTTTTAATCCTACTACACCGCAGAATGATGCAGGTTGACGAATTGAACCACCTGTATCACTACCTAGTGCCCATGGTACTAAATTTGCTGCTACTGCTGCAGCAGATCCACCTGATGAACCACCTGGTACAGTATTTAAATTCCATGGATTACGTGTTTTTGCTAATGCAGAGTATTCTGTTGAAGCTCCCATTGCAAACTCATCCATATTTAATTTTCCTAGATTTATCATTCCTTCTTTATTTAGTTTTTCAACAACTGTTGCATCATATGGTGCAACAAAGTTTTCTAGCATTTTAGAAGCACATGTAGTTTTTACACCTTTTGTACACATATTATCTTTTATTCCTATTGGGATACCTGCTAATTCTGAAGTTAATTCTCCATTATTTACTTTTTCTTCAATCTCTTTTGATTTTTCTATAGCTTCATCAGTTAAAGTTGTTATAAAGCTATTTACATCTTTTTCTTTCTCATTAATTCTATCTACATAAGCTTTTGTTATTTGGCTTATTGTTAATTCTTTATTTTTAATTTTTTCTTGCAATTCATGTACTGTTAATTCTGTAATTTCCATTATTTATTTCCTCCAATCAATTAAATTACCTTAGGAATTTTAAACATTCCTCTTTCTTGTTCTGGAGCATTTTGTAATAAAGCATCTCTATCTCCAAAATTTTTAACCTCATCTTTTCTAAATACATTGTAGTTATCATTTGCACCTATTGTTTCATTCAAACCTTCAACTGGTGCATTGTTTACAATATTAGCAAAATTTAATATATCTTGTAAGTGTAATAAATATGTATCAACTTCATCATCCTTAATATTTAAACTTGCAAGTTTAGCAATATGTAAAATTTCCTCTCTTGACACCTTCATAATATTCAACTCCTCTTTTTGATTTTTGTGATTAATTATACCTCTTTTTAGTTAAAAGTACAAGCTTTTAATCCCTTTTAAATAACTTTATTTTAATCTTTTTTAACTAATTTTCTTAATTCTTCTTCTGTAAACAAATATTTCTTATTACAGAAATGACAAATTAGTTCAGCTTTTTTATCTTTTTCAATAATGTCATTTAATTCTTTTTCTCCTAATGCAATTAAACTTTTTTCAATTTTTTCTTTTGAACAATTACATTTATATTTAGGAACACTATCATCTTCAAAATACATTAAATTTTTATCTCCTGTTACTTCTTCTGCAATTTCCACTAATTCTTTTCCATCACTAAGCATTTTGCTTATACTATCTGCATTTTTTAATGCCTGTTCTATTTTTTCTATTTCTTCTTCTCCAGCATCAGGCATTAATGTTAATAAATATCCACCTGCTGATTTCAATCCATCTTTATTAACTAAAACACCAAGTGCAACAACAGTAGGTGTTTGTTCTGATCTTGCAAAATAATTTGTAAAGTCTTCAGCAATTTCTCCAGATATTATTGGTGTCATTCCTATATATGGCTCTTTTAATCCTATGTCTTTTATAATATATATCATTCCTTCGTTTCCAACTGCTTCGCCAACATTTATTTTTCCATTTAGTGGATTTAGTGGTAATTCTAATTGTGGGTTTGATACATATCCTTTTACATTTCCATTATTATCTGAAACAGCTACTATTTTCCCTATTGGTCCATTTCCTTTTATTTGTGTAGTAATAGTACCTTTTTCTTCTTTCATTTCTTTTCCCATCAAACTTGTAATTGTTAGTACCCTTCCTAATGTAGCTGTAGCAGTTGGGCTTAAATCATGTATTTTTCGTGCTTCTTCTACTATATTAGTTGAATTTATACATCTTATATTAACTTTTCCGTTGTATGCTAAGCATCTAATTATTTTATCATTTTGCATTTATATCTATCTCCTTGATTTTTATTTTTACTTAGTAAATATAACATATTTTGTTGTTTTTAACAAGTTTTTATTTAATATATTGTTTACATTTTCAATAAATTATGTTATCATTATTTTATAATTTTTTAGAAAAGAGGTTTTACAATGAAATATTATGCCCTACGGTCTTTGTTAAATGTTTCTTCATTTAATAATTTTGAAAAAAAAAGTTTTATTGTGTCATCATACAATAAAACACAGCCTACTGACTCGAAGGAAAAAATCTTATCTGATGTAGAATATATGATTTGTAAATTTTACTGGAACGAAATATCTATTGAAGACATTGTAGATGTACTGTACGGTCTTAAACATTGTAGATATAAGTTTAGAAAAAAAATCAGAATTCCCGAGGTGCTAATAACTAATTATTTTACATTAGACTTATTTTTGTTAGTATCTGAAGATAAGCAAAGAATCGTTTTAAACACACTTTTATGTCAAAAAAAATTAAATGAATATGATTGTGCTAAGATTCTAAATGCGTATAAAACTGAAATTTTAGAAAAAAACAATTCTATAATTTCGCTTTATGACGCTTTATGAGAGGTTATAATAAAAGTGACAGAAAATCAATTGATTTTCTGTCACTTTTATTATTAATCTCTAACATCAATTTTTATATGAACATCTTCCAATTGACTTCTTGTAACATTTCCTGGGGCTCCCATTAATAAGTCTTGTGCTTTACTATTCATAGGAAATGCTATAACATCACGAATAACTTCTGAATCTGTTAAAAGCATCATAATTCTATCAATACCAGGTGCAATACCAGCATGTGGTGGGGCACCATATTGGAATGCATTATATAATGCAGAGAATTTTTCTTTAATAGTTTCTTCACCATATCCAGCAAGTTCGAATGCTTTTACCATTATTTCTGGGTTATGATTTCTAACAGCACCTGAAGCCATTTCATATCCATTACAAACAATATCATATTGATATGCTAATATATCTAATGGATTATCAGAATTTAAAGCTTCTAAACCACCTTGTGGCATCGAAAACGGATTATGACTAAATGCTAATTTTCTTTCATCATCTAATTCATACATTGGGAAATCTACTATCCAGCAAAATTTAAATACATTATTATCTATTAAATCTAATCTTTTTCCAAGTTCATTTCTTATTTGGCAAGCATAATTATTTGCATTAGTTTCATTATCTGCAATAAAGAATATAGTATCATTTATTTCAAGTTCTGCCATTTCTTGTAATTCTTGTTTCATATCATCTGGAATAAATTTATCTATTGGTCCTTTGTAACTCAAATCTTCTTGAACCTCTAAATATCCTAATCCCCCCATACCAATGCTTTGTGCAAAAGCTAACATTTTCTCATGGAATCCTTTTGATTGATGTCCTTTTATTTTTATTGCACGAACAGTTCTTCCATGGAAAGGTTTAAATGTACATCTTTGGAAAAATTCTGTTACATCAATAATTATTAGAGGGTTTCTTAAGTCTGGTTTATCACAACCATATTTAAGCATTGATTCTCTATATGGAATTCTTGGGAATGGATATTCTGCTATTGTTTTGTTTGAAAATTTAGAAAAAGTTTTATAAATTACATCTTCCATTACATTAAAAACATCTTCTTGTGTACTAAAAGACATTTCCATATCTAATTGATAAAATTCACCTGGAGTTCTATCAGCTCTTGCATCTTCATCTCTGAAACATGGAGCTATTTGGAAGTATTTATCTATTCCTGAAACCATTAACAATTGTTTAAATTGTTGTGGTGCTTGTGGAAGAGCATAAAATTTTCCTGGATGAACTCTACTTGGAACTAAATAATCTCTTGCACCTTCTGGTGATGAACTTGTAAGTATTGGTGTTTGAACTTCTAAGAAACCTTTTTCAATCATTTGGCTTCTTAAAAATTGCAATACTTGTGCTCTTAATATTAAATTATTCTTTAATTTATCACTTCTTAAATCTAAAAATCTATATTGAAGACGTAAGTCTTCTCTAACATCTTGTAGAACATTTACTTCAAAAGGTAAATTTTTAGTTCTTTTTCCTAATATTTCAATTTTGCTAATTACAATTTCAACTTCACCTGTTTTAATATTTGGATTACATGTTTCAGGGTCTCTTTTACGTACAACACCTTCTACACATACAGTTGATTCAATAGGAATATGTGATGCAAAATCAACATCTTCAGATTCACTACTTGAAGTAACAACTTGTGTTATTCCATACATATCTCTAATATCTAGAAATACTAATCCACCTAAATCTCTAATTGTTTGCACAAATCCACTAATTTTTACTTGTTTCCCAACATCTTCTAAACTGATTTCATTACAGTTATGTGTTCTGTATTCATTCATTTTTCTTCTTCCTTTCTAAAATCAAAAAACGTCCACTACACTTATTAATCTCACTTAATAAATGCAGGGACGAAATAAACTTCCGCGGTGCCACCCGGCTTGAAAAAATAAATTTTTCCTCTTTTTTTATATTTTATTGCTCCAATGTGTTTCACAAGCTATGTTCTTCTAATAAAGGCTTTCAGCGTAACACCTTTAATCTCTTTTAGTAACTTTTAGTTGTTTTTCATTTTCAATGCAATATTATATACATAATATGTATATTTTACATATTATATGCAAAAAAGTCAATAGATATATTAACTTTTTTAAAATTTATTCATTTTTTTATTTTTCATGCATATACTTATTGTATGGTTATATTTTACTTAAGGAGGAATTTCTTATGAAAGACACTTTGTCTAATAAGAATGAAGTCAAAACTGATGAAGAGCAAAATCGGGTTCGTGAAGAGCAGTATTCTATTATTAAAGCTTTATTTTTAGAAGCCTCTAATATTACAGAAGAAACTCCCCAAAGAGAAATCTGTTCTTTACTTTCTAAGACTTCGAACTACATTTTTAGAGGAAAGAACTACATTTCAGAAGTATGTAAATTGCACTTAAAATTAAGTGATTGCTTAAAAAGTAAATATAATGAACATCCTTCTGGTTTTGCAGATTTATCCAAGTTTATCTCAGAGTCGAAGTTTTTAGATTAATAATCAGTATAAAAAGCAGGAGAATTTATCTCCTGTTTTTTATATTAAATTATTTTCCATAATAAGCATCTAACATAATTTGTTTTAATTCTGTTACTAGTGGTAAACGAGGATTAGCATTAGTACATTGATCTTCAAAAGCTCTATCTGCTAACATATCTACTTTACTTAAGAATTCTTGTTCATCTACACCAGCATCTTTTAATGAATGTGGTATACCTAAATCTGAATTTAATTTTTTTATTTCTTCAATTAAAGAATTAACTCCCTCTTCATTTGTATATGCTGGGAATCCCATTTTTCTTGAAATATCTGCATATTTTTGGTCTGCTATAAAATATTCATATTTAGGGAATGATACAAATTTAGTTGGTTTTTCTGCATTATATTTTATAACATATGGTAATAAAATTGCATTAATTCTACCATGTGGTAAATGGAATTCTGCACCTAATTTATGTGCTATTGAATGGTTAATTCCTAAAAATGCATTAGTAAATGCCATACCAGCAATTGTACTTGCATTATGCATTTTTTCTCTTGCAGTTTTGTTTGTTCCATTGTTATATGCTTCTCTTAAATTCTTAAAGACTAATTCTGCTGCTTTTTCAGCTAAACCGTCAGTATAATCTGAAGCCATATTAGAAACATATGCTTCTATTGCATGTGTTAAAACATCCATTCCTGTATCAGCAGTAATTGATTTTGGCAAACTCATTACTAAATCTGGGTCTACAATTGCTACATCTGGAGTTAACTCATAATCTGCTAATGGATATTTTTTATTTATATTTTTGTCTGTTATAACTGCAAATGAAGTTACTTCTGAACCAGTTCCTGAAGTTGTAGGTATTGCAACCATTTTAGCTTTTTCACCTAATTTAGGGAATTTATAAGTACGTTTACGTATATCCATAAATTTAAGTTTTAAACCTTCAACATCTGCATCTGGATGTTCGTAAAATAGCCACATTCCTTTAGCAGCATCAATTGGACTTCCTCCACCTATTGCTATAATAACATCAGGTTTAAATTCATTCATCATTGCTACACCTTTTTTTATTGTATCAAAAGATGGGTCTGATTCTACATCTGAGAATATTTCTGAATGAACATAATCAGCTCTTTTTCTTAAATGATATAATATTTTGTCAACATATCCTAATTTTACCATTGAAGGATCTGTTACTATAAACGCTCTTGTAATTTCAGGCATTTTTTCTAGATATGCTATTGAACCTGCTTCAAAATAAATTTTATCTGGAACTTTAAACCATTGCATATTAACCCTCCTTTTTGCAACTCTTTTTACATTTATTAAATTAACACTTGATACATTAGCTGTTGTTGAATTTCCACCAAATGTTCCACATCCTAATGTAAGTGAAGGCATATTTGTGTTATAAATATCACCTATTGCTCCATGTGTTGATGGAGAATTTACAATTATTCTTCCAGCTTTTATTGTTTCTGAAAATTTCAAAATTGTTTCGTTGTCTTCTGAATGAATAACTGCAGAATGTCCAAGTCCTCCAAATTCTATTAATTTTTCAGCTAAACTAATTCCTTCATCACTATTATCTACAACATAATATGCAAGAACAGGGCTTAATTTTTCTTTTGAAAATGGATATTCTACACCAACACCATTTTCTTGCAATACTAATACTTTTGTATCTTTTGGCACTTCAAATCCTGCCATTTTTGCAATATTATATGGACTTTTTCCTACTATATCAGCATTTAAAGCACAACCCTTTTCTTCAATAAACATACTACATTTTAATTGATTAGTTTGTTCTGCATTTAAGAAATAGCATCCCGCTTCTTTCATTAATTTTTCAAATTCATCTTTAATTTCTCTATCAACTATAACAGATTGTTCAGATGCACAAATCATTCCATTATCAAAAGATTTTGAAAGTACTAAATCATTAACAGATGTTTTTAATTTTGCTGTTTTATCTATATAACATGGAACATTTCCTGGTCCTACACCTAAAGCTGGTTTTCCACATGAATATGCTGCTTTTACCATTCCTGTACCACCTGTTGCTAATATTAAGTTAACATCTGGATGATTCATTAAAAAATTTGTTGCTGTAATTGAAGGTTCTTCAATCCATAAAATACAATTTTCTGGTGCACCTGCTTTAATTGCAGCATCTCTTACTGTTTTTGCTGCCTCTACACTACATTTTTGTGCAGATGGGTGAAATCCAAAAATAATTACATTTCTAGTTTTTGCAGCTATAATAGATTTAAACATTGTTGTGGATGTTGGATTTGTAACTGGTGTAACACCAGCAATTATTCCAACAGGTTCTGCTATATTTACATACCCCTCTTCTTCATTTTCATCTATTATTCCTACTGTTTTATCATATTTTATACTATGATAAATATATTCTGTTGCAAACATATTCTTTGTTATCTTATCTTCATATATTCCACGACCAGTTTCTTCTACAGCCATTTTGGCAAGTTCCATGTGTTTTTCCAAACCAGCCATTGCCATACACTTTATAATACTATTTATTTGTTCCTGATCTAGTTTTAAATATTCTTCAGATGCTTTTTTTGCTTTTTCTACTAGATCATTTATCATTTGTTTTATTCTTTGGTTTTCCTCCTCTGTAATCTCGTTTGCCATATAAAATTCCTCCTTTGCTTATAATAGTTATATTATATAGCATTGATTTCTTTTGTCAACAAATTTCCATATACATTTTTTTACATTTTTTGCGTTGATAACTGTTTATTACAGTTTAAAATTTTTAATTTACTATTTAACACTTCATTATCATTTTTTTCCAAAATCCTTTATTTTTTAAAAATTTTATAGTATAATGTAAAACAAATATCTTACCACAGAAAGGATTTGGTAGTATAATGGAATATAATTTTAAAGAAATAGAAAAAAAATGGCAACAATATTGGGATGAAAACGAGACATTTAAAACTGATGTATGGGATTTTTCTAAACCAAAATTTTACGCTTTGGATATGTTTCCATATCCATCTGGTCAAGGTCTACATGTAGGACATCCTGAAGGATATACAGCTACAGATATCTTATCAAGAATGAAAAGAATGCAAGGTTATAATGTTTTACATCCAATGGGATGGGATTCTTTTGGATTACCTGCTGAACAATATGCAATTAAAACAGGAAATCATCCTGCAAATTTTACAAAAGAAAATATTCAAACATTTAAAAAGCAACTAAAAATGCTAGGATTATCTTTTGATTGGGATAAGGAGATTTCCACATGCGAACCTAGCTATTATAAATGGACTCAATGGATTTTTAAACAATTATATAATGATGGATTAGCTAAATATGTTGATATGCCTGTAAACTGGTGTGAAGAATTAGGTACTGTTTTAGCTAATGATGAAATCATTGATGGAAAAAGTGAGCGTGGTGGATTCCCTGTTATTAGAAAAAACATGAAACAATGGGTATTAGATATTCCAAAATTTGCAGATGTTTTATTACAAAACCTAGATGAATTAGATTGGCCTGTCTCTACTAAAGAAATCCAGAGAAATTGGATTGGTAAATCAATTGGTGCACATGTCAATTTTAAAGTTTCAAATCACGATTTGATTTTTACTGTATTCACCACAAGATGTGATACTTTATTCGGAGCAACTTATTGTGTTTTAGCACCTGAACACGAATTAGTAAAACAAATTACTACACCTGAACAATTACCTCTTGTTGAAGAATATATAAAAAAATGTAGTTCAAAATCTGATTTGGAAAGAACAGATCTTAACAAAGAAAAATCCGGAGTATTTACTGGTGCATATGCTATAAATCCGGTTAATAATAAATTAATTCCTATTTGGATAGCAGATTATGTTCTAGCTTCTTATGGAACAGGAGCAATAATGGCTGTTCCTGCACATGACGATAGAGATTATGAATTTGCAAAAAAATTTAACTTAGACATAATTCCCGTTATTGAAGGTGGAAATTTGCAAGAATCTGCATATACTGAAGACGGAGCACACATTAACTCTAAATTTTTAAACGGTTTAAATAAAGAAGATGCAATAAATAAAATGTTGCAATGGCTTGAAGAAAACAAAATCGGTTCTAAAAAGGTTAATTATAAATTGCGTGAATGGATTTTTGCTCGTCAACGTTATTGGGGAGAACCTATTCCAATTGTTCACTTTGATGACAAAATGGAAGTATTAGATGATAGTGAATTACCTTTAGTTCTTCCCGAGCTTGAAGATTATGCTCCTTCAAAATCTGGTGCTTCTCCTTTGGAAAAAGCAACTGACTGGCTAAAAGTTGAAAAAAATGGTCGTATTGGGAAGAGAGAAACAAGTACAATGCCTGGTGCTGCAGCTTCTAGTTGGTATTTTATGAGATATCTTGATCCTAGAAATGATAAAGAATTTGCTGACAAAAAATTATTAGAATATTGGTTACCTGTTGATTTATATATGGGTGGACCAGAACATGCTGTTGGGCACTTACTATATTCTAGATTTTGGACCAATTTCTTGTATAACAAAGGATTCGTACCTGTAAAAGAACCATTTGCTAAATTACGTCATCAAGGCATGATTTTAGGTTCAAATGGTGAAAAAATGAGTAAATCAAAGGGAAATGTAGTCAATCCAGATGATATAGTTAATAAATATGGTGCTGATAGCTTACGTCTTTACGAAATGTTTATGGGACCAATTGAGGCATCTAAACCTTGGGATCCAAAAGGTATAGATGGTTCTAAAAAATTCTTAGACAGAGTTTGGAGATTGTATGTAGAAACTGATAAAATTAAAAATGAAGAAAATTTAGAATTAGAAAAAGTTTATAATGTTACAGTAAAAAAAGTTACAAATGATTACGAAACTATGAATTTTAACACTGCAATTAGTCAATTAATGATTTTTGTTAATGCAGTTTATAAAACAAATGTATTTCCTAAACAGTATGCAGAAGGTTTTGTCAAATTACTAAACCCAATTGCTCCACATATTACAGAAGAATTGTGGGCAACCGTTTTAGGGCACAATAATACAATAACATATGAAAAATGGCCTGAATATAATGAATTTAAAACAATAGATAATGAAATTGAAATTCCAGTTCAAATTAACGGAAAGTTAAAAGCAACAATTTTGGTTCCACTAAATTCTGATCAAGAAATAGTAAAATCTATTGTTCATTCTAATGAAAATGTTATCGCTAACTTGGATAGAAAAAATATTATTAAGGAAATTTATGTAAAAAATAAAATTTATAATATAGTTGTAAATTAGAAAAGAAATAAAAAAACTGATTATTTTTTAGTAATTTTGAAAATAATCAGTTTTTATTTTTTATCTATTTTTTATTTCTATATATAACAAAGTTGTTAATTTCAGCCCCAATCAAAATAATATACATACAAAAATATACCCACATCATAGCCAAAGTTATTGTTGTTAAACTTCCATACATAACTGAAAAGCCTTTAAACATATCTATATATATTGAAAAGAAAAAAGAAATTACAAACCATCCTAAAGTTGCTACAATAGCACCCGGAATTTGTTTTTTTAGACCTTTCTTATGACCTGGTATAAACCTATACATTAATAATAATGCCAGAAATAACACAATATATATAACTGTTTTTGACATATTAATAACGCCAATTATTTGTGACGAAATATTAAATTTCCACTGCACAAATTCTAATATAGTCCCACCAAATACTGAAATTGTAAGTACTAATATTATTAATATTATAAAAATCACTGTACATATTAATGATTTTAATTGCATATAAAAATAATTATATTTTCTTTCTGTTTCATAAATATTGTGTAATCCTTTACACAATGCAAAAAATCCCTTTTCAGCAGACCATAACAAAAATATTGCAGATATAGAAATTGTACCTATTGATTTTGAATATACTTCTTGGACAATACCTATAGTTGCATCATTCATGCTTGCTGGAACAATATTTTGAATTATCGAAATCAAAGAATCCTTTGATATTCCAGTATATTGTATTAAAGTTACTATTAATATTAAACATGGTATAAAAGACAAAATCGTATAATATGCACATTGAGCTGTATATTCACTAATATGGTGATTATTTAAATTCTGTAAAAATTTTTTTATGTTTTTTAAAATACCTTCCATTGTAGACAACTCCTTTTCACTATATTGTTTTTATTCCTCTATACACTTATCTATTATATATTTTGCAACATCTCTTCCACTCCTTGCAGCCCAAGCAACTGTTGCTTTTCCCCCTATAACATCTCCACCAGCAAATACATTTTTCATTGAAGTTTCACAATTTTCATCAACTTTAATATATGATTTATTATTACATTCTAAACCTAAATTATTAATTACATTTTCCTCAACAGTTGAACCTATTGCCATAACAACATAATCCATTTTCAAATTAAAATTACTTCCAACAATATCAATTGGTGATAATCTAGTTTCTCCCTCCTTTTGCATTAACTCAGTTTTCACGCATTCTATTTCTTCTACTTTATCTTTTCCAAATATTCCAATTATATTAGTTTGAAATAAAAAATTTACTCCTTCGTTTTTGGCATCCTCAATTTCTTTTCTCTCCGCAGGCATTTGTTCTTCTGCCCTTCTATAAATAACTGTAACCTTTTTAGCACCCATTTTATTTATAGTTCTTGCACAATCCATTGCAACATTTCCACCACCAATTATTGCAACATTTTTTTCTTTATAATCTGGATGACAATTATTCTCTAACAAAGAATTTCCTCCAAACACTCCATTTAGCTTTTCCCCATCTATTCCCATTTTCCAAGGAATATTAGCACCTATTGCAATAAAAACATAATCATAATTATCTGATAATTCCTTTAACAACACATTTACACCAAGCTTTTTATTATATTCTACATTTATTCCCAAGCTTAAAATTTTATTAATAACATTATCCAAAATCTTTTTATCTAATCTAAACTCTGGTATTCCATGCCTTAAAATACCACCCAATTTATCATACTTTTCATATATAGTAACTTCAAATCCATTTCTTGCTAAAAAAGCAGCACAAGTCAACCCTGCAGGTCCACTTCCCACTACAGCTACACTTTTACCATTTTTTTTACATTTAATATCATTTATATTACAACCATTTTGCACAACCACATCATTTATATTATATCCATTTTGCACAACCATATCATCCATATTATAACCATTCTGTATAGCCATATCACCAATAAAAGCCTCTAACTCTCCTATATTTACTGGATGTGACTTAATACCTCTAACACAACTTCCCATACATTGACTCATATGAGGGCAAACCCTTCCACAAACTGACTCTAACACAGTAGTTTTACTTAATACTTTATATGCCTCCTCATAATTTTCGTTTTTAATATTTTTAATAAACTCTGGTATATCATTTCCCAAAGGGCAAGCTTTCTGACAAGGTTTAGTTTTGCAATTCAAGCAATATTCTGATAATTCATTTATATTCTCCATTTAAATTTCTCCAATCACACAAAATAATTTTCTTAAGAACAAAGTGCCTATTCCACGCTTTTCATCTACTATTTAGCAAACTCTTACATATAAATAAAACTTTTCTATAATATAAAAAAAAAGCATTATCATAATTTTATAATAACACTTGAATTCACTATATGTCAATCAACCTATAACATAATTGCACCTATACCTATAACATGATTCCAACTATACCTACAGCATAATTACAGCTGTACATAAACCATACTCACTCTTTTCAACACGATATGAATGAACCTTATCACTATTGCAAACACTACATATCCCACAATCAAAAATATTTTCCTGTTTTAACCCAACATCACCCAATATTATTCTATTTATAAGCACAGTATCAATTTTCCATTTATTTTTTCCATCCTTAACACCTACATTCTCAATAATCTCATCCAGCCTACCTGTATATCCAAAATTTTCTACACACATATCCTTAACATCATCTTCAACCTCAAAATGACACTTTCTAATACTCGGACATATACAACAAATAATATCCTGTGGATTACAACCATACTCTACCCTCATCTTATTCACAGCATTAACAGCAATCTTCTGAAAAGTACCTCTCCATCCAGAATGAACATTAGCAATAACCCTTTTTACAGGATCATAAAAAAGCAACAAAATACAATCAGCATTTGTAGTTGCCAAAATCATACCTTTCTTATCAGTCACCAACCCATCAACATTATCCAAAGCCTTATCATTTATCACAAATTTTTCTGTGCAACCAACCTCAACATCAACTCCCACGCACCTAACATTTCCACTATGTTTCTGCACAGGTTTAACAACATTTCTATAATCAACTTCCAAACAATCACACAACAACCTATAACAATTTACAGCCTCATCAACTTCATTTTTACCAACACCATATCCACTTGTTCTATAATTTCCTGGAATCAATCCATAAGCATTATTCACCCCAAGCTCCAACAACTTTCTAAACTGCAAATACTCACAAATTCCCTTCTTAACATGAATCACCACATCATTACCCAAATTTTCCATAACATTCTCCCTCCACCAAAAATCAAAAACACACCAAAAAAATCAAATCACCAACCACCCTCGGAGAAAGAAATTTGTTACTTTTGAAAAAATAAACCTCCGACCTGAGCCCCAAAACATCAACCCCCCGTCATTATCGTAACAACTCCCTCAAACACAGCACAACCCCCACCGCGTTTGAAGGAGGTTTATTTTTTCAAAAGTAACAAATTTTTTCTCTCGGTGCTCCCTCCAAAAAAAGCAACAAATTTTTTCTCTCAGTGCTCCCCAAAAAAAGAAACACTTTCAAATCACAAACCACATATCAAAAAAGAAAATCACCTCATCATCTCCAACACTACCTCTTTCTCCAAATTATTAATATAATTATACCCATTCCTACAATCTCCTCCACTAAAATTGCAAATCGACTTAAACCCACAATATTCACAAGGAGTCTTCTTATTCTTAACATTATAATAAGGCCTTATATCAATATTTCCACTCAATATCTCCTCAGATATCTGCCTAATCAACCTATTAGTATATTTTTGCAAATATTCAAACTGTTTCCTATTAACCACACTAGAACGATTATTACTCAAAGTGCCCTCTTTCCCAATATATGCCGGAATCACATCAGAAGAACCAGTTTCCAGCTTCGTATCCATCATTTTTACTATATCCACATCTGCCAAAATTAATCCCTGCATTTTAAATTTTTTCCTAATTTTATCCTCTATCTCCTCATCAGTCAAACTTTTCTTAGACTTTATAGTAGGATCTATCAAATTAAAGTACAACACCCCTGCAGGCATTAAATCTTCCTCTTGGCATACAGCATCTAAATATGTAATTAACTGTAACTGCAGACCAGCATAAACTTGATTCAAATCAATATTTTTGGCTGATGATTTATAATCAATTATTCTAACATATTTATCATTATCTAATTTAGCAATATCAATTCTATCTATCTTTCCTGTTATTTCAACCTTTTGCCCACTTTCTAGTTCAATTGTTATTGGGCTATATTCTTTACCTTCTTTAAATTCCACTTCATTCCCAAGCACTTCAAATTTACTATATTTTAAGCTTTCTACTATATATTTCATTGATTTTAAAACAACTCTTTTTAACCTTGTACTAAGTGATTTATATTTAGGTGAACTTGAAAAAATAAAGTTTTTATTAAGATTTAGTTTTTCATCAATAATCTCTTCAACAATTTCATTAATCTCTTCTTCAGACAATTCCTTAATATTAAATGATTTTTCCCTAATCTTATTAAAAAAGTCATCAATAACATCATGCATAAATGTTCCTGTATCTATTGGATTTATTTTAAAATTGTCTTTTTCCGATAATTGTAATCCATACTTTAAATAATACGCAAAATGACATGCTTGATATTGTTCAAGCCTTGATACACTTGTATGAAGTGTATCTCCATACATCTTTTGAATATTTTTTTCATTAATTTTATCTGGTTTGTTTGTATAACTTAAAGCTTCCATTGCCTTTTCTAATTTATATTTCCACATAGGATTATTTTTATAATAATTATATACTTCAACCCATTCATCTTCTATTTCACCTGTATCACGATATTCACCCAACTTATTTAATAACTCATCAAATGTAGTATTTTCAATTAATATTTCAGATATTTTTTCAATAATATCACTATGTTCCTCTAGCATTGGAAATATCTTTTTAATTTTTGATACCAATATAGACCCTCTTAAAGTTTTTCCTTCTGAATCCGATGATGAATAAGATAAAAACAATTTTTCTTCTGCTGTTGTAAATGCTTTGTAAATATTAAAATTATCCTCATATAAACTTTCAACCGTATTTCTTGCAAGTTCTACTCCATTTTCTTTTAAATATTGTCTATCATTATCATTGAAAAAACCTTCATTTTTATGAACTGTTGGAAACATTCCATCATTTAATCCTATAATAAATATTGCTTTAACTTTATGACTTCTAGACCTATCAACATCACCTATTATAACTTGATCTTGTGTTCCAGGAATCTTTCCTAAATCACTACTTGCAAGCCCTGTTTTTAAAATTTGCATATATTTATCAAAACTTACTTTTTCATTTCCAAAAACTAAAACAATTTCATCTAATACTCCCATTATAATTTTCCAACTAGTTTCATATTGTGTTGCAAATTCAGTTTGTCCTAATTGTTTTAATTCTTCTATCTTCTCCTCAAATTTTTTGTCTATTTCATTTTTTATTAAAAAATTATATAATTTTGTTGTAATAAGTTTTACTTCATTTGTACCTTTTAAATCTTCTTTAAATTCTAGCAATGGATTTACTATTATTTTTCTTAACTCTCTAAACCTTTGTATTTTTGCCTTATTCTCATCATCCTCATCTTTAAAATTCCATTCTTGTTTATACCATTTACTATTTTTTATTCCCAATTTTTGACAGTAATTCTCTAATGCAAAAATTTCTTGTTTTGAAATATCTAGAAAACCTGTTTTTACATAATTAAAAACTGATTCATAAGACCAATTTCTCGCAAAAATTTCTAAAATTGACAATAAATATTTTACAATAATATTTTGATTTAAATCATTTTTTTCATCTATAAATACTGGTATTTGATATTTGTTAAATATTACTTTTACCAAATTTGAATATATATCTAAATTCTTAGTAATAACTGAAATATCTTTATATCTATAACCCTTTTTTTGCACTAATTTCACTATATTTTTAGCAATATTTTCTATTTCTGAATACTGATTATTGGCTAAAAATAATTCTATGTTTTCTGGTGTATTTTCATATCTTTTATATGGAACACTATATAAATTTTTTTCTAAATGTTTCAATTCATCATTTTTAAATCTATAAGGTTCTTTTAGAAAAATAGGTTCATCTATGGTTATTTTTGCTTCTTTCATTAAATCTAATAAACGAGAAATTGTTAATTTATTTGAATAAAATATATCATTTTCAGGAGCTATTGCTTCTTCAATAGAGTCTGAGCATATTGCAACAGTAACATCTTGTGCTTTATATGATAATTGTTTAATTATTTCATATTCTTGTTTTGTAAAACCAACAAACTCATCTATATAAATTAATGTATTATCAAAAATTGAAACCTCATTAAGCTGATTTGCTAAACGTGTTAAATTATCATTTTCATCTATATATTTATTTTCTATAACCTTTTCAAAATCAGTATACACTTGCAACATGTCTTGCAATTTTAGTTTTAAATAATCATCATCTGTTTCTTCCTTTATTTTGTTTAAATCATCAACTGAAACTCCATGTTTTTTAAACTCTGTAATTTGTTCTATTATTAAATCAATATTTTCTTCTGACTTTCCTAAAAATTTTAACTTACTTTTTTTAGTTGCCAATATATTATAAATAAGCATAGCTTTACCTGAGCTTGATAATTCAACCTTTGCTGTTCCTCCAACTTCTGATGCAACTCTATATGCCATTCTGTTGAAAGTTAAAACTTCTGCATTTATAATAGACCTATTTCCTAATGTTTCTAATAATTTTTTTTCTGCTGTAAATGAAAACTGTTCTGGTGTAATTATATAAATTTTATTTTCACAATTTATTTTTTTCTTTATTTCATTATACATATATGTACTTTTTCCAACACCTGATTTTCCATATATTAATCTAAAACTCATATATTTTTCCTCCAATAAAATAAATATTGCTGAGCAATACCACTTAAATTTCCAAATTTTTCTTGTGCTATTTCTAAAATTTGTTTTTTACTTACTTTAGTTTCATCTGTATTTTTAATATATAACTCATTCATAACTCTTCTAACCCATACATCTATTGGGAAAACATCAAACCTTTTTAATGTAGAAAATAATAAAATACAATCCGCAACTTTAGGTCCTACTCCTGATAATTTAAGTAACTCCTCTCTTACTATATTAGTATCTTTTTCTTGATGTAATTTTTCTAAATCTATTTGCTTTTCTAAAATCATTTTTGTAGTTTCATACATTCTTATGTTTCTAAATCCTAATCCTAATTTTCGAAAATCTTCAACTGTTGCTTTGCTTAATTGATTAACTGTTGGAAAAGAATAATATTTTTCATTATTCCATATTATTTCATTTCCATATGTTCTACTCAATTTTTCAATAATTCCCTTTATTCTTGGAATATTATTATTTGCTGAAATTATAAAAGACATTATTGTTTCCCATAAATCTTGATTTAAAATTCTAATTCCTTCTCCATATTTTATACTTTCTAACATATAACTATCTATTTGGCTTAATTTAATTTTTATTTTTTCATAGTCAGTATTCATATCAAAATAAAAATTAAATAATTCTGCAATATCGTCTTTTCCATAGCTTTTCACAATTATATTGTTGTTGGTTTGTGTTATTTTTATAATATTATTTTTTACTATTCCAATATAACTACCATCTTCATTTTCATTCCATCTAAAACATTGACCACATTCAAATATATTTTTTAAATCAAATGAATTTATACTATCCAGTTTTAATTCTTGTTCTTTCATAATTACCATATCCTATAATATTTTTTGTTTATTATATAAAAGTATTATATAAAAAACAATACTAAAACTGTAAAATCCAGTAAATAATTTGACATAATTAGCAAAATATATTATAATATCAATATTGCATTACGCAAGATTATATGTGCATTAAATAAGGAGGATTTTTTATGAAAAGGCGGTTAAAAGCTATTTCAACAGCATTATTAGGCAATCAAAATGTTCCAGTCTGGTTTTTAAATGGTGGGTATGAGATTCCTAAATTTTTAAATATTGTTAATACTACTGAATGCATTCAAATTCCTATACAAAAGCCTCATTTTTATACCAAATCGCAAATAATATCTAGTCAAGGTTGTAAACCATTTGTAGAAGTACTTCAAAAATATAATATTTGGTTATCCAAATTTGTAGACGAAGTATTATCTTCTTCAGATAACACCTGCACATTTTGCAATTCAAAACTTGATTTTTTAAATCCAGGAATGTCTGCATTTAGATTATACGATTCAAATTTGGATTATTTGCAAGTTCAAGTTACAAGAGTTCAGCAAAACCCTGAATTTTTTCAACTAGATATTTACTATGATGACTCTAACATTCCCAGCTTAATTGTGCTATGTGATATTCATCACCCTAGACAAACTATACTAGACATAGTTTTTAGAAAAAACAATCATAAAGAAACTTTTTCTCAGGCTACTGAAGTAGCTCGGCACATAAGCTCATTATTTAGAGCTTTACTAATTTATCTTCGTCCCTGGGATTACACATCAAAAATATGCACTGTATTCCCATTTGATTCGGATTGTGCAGATTTTCCGAAATTACCAGAAGATTAAAAAATAATAAAAGACTGGAATTCCAGTCTTTTATTATTTTTTATTTACATTATAATTTCAATTTCATTAACACCACTATTACCTTCTAACCTAACTTTTTTATCTTTTAGTTCATTTCCATTCAATATAATCTTATTTATGCCACTTGATTTTCCATTTGCATTATTTATTTTTATATTATAAATACTGTTTTCAAACTTATATTTAATACTATATTCTTTCCATTCATTTGAAATTGATGGATTAAAACTAATATAACCATTTTCAATATTTAATCCTAAAATATATTTAATTCCTGCAATATACATCCAACTACTTGAGCCTGTATACCAAGTCCATCCTCCTCTTCCTGCTAGGTTACCGTACACCATATACATCTGCTGGAATTATATAAGGTTCTACTTTATATTTCATTGATGAAGCTTTGGTTCTTGAATGTTCTATTGGATTTATCATTTTGAAAAATTCAACTGCTTTATTTCCAAAGCCAAGCATTGCTTCTGCAATTATTACCCAGATGGCAGCATGTGTGTATTGCAGTTAGTGCCATTTTTTATATTCTCTCTTTTAGTCACAAATTCTTGCTATACAGCCTTTCTCTCATATTCTTTTTTAGCACATATAAATTTTTCTAAATTATCATTTAATTCTTGTAGTGGTTTAAAGTTGAAATAAATGTCAACTTGTTTATCACTATGAATTTCAATTCTTTCTATAAATTCTCTAATTATTTCTTTATTTGGTTTTTCCATATTCAAAAACTCATCAACCAAACTATTTAACTTTTCATCTTTATCTATTTGCTTATCTTCTCCATTAAGCTCTTTTTCAAGTTCTTTAATTCTTTTTTGATAGTCTTCAATATCATTCTTAATTTTTTTCGCATTTTCAATATAGTTTTCGACTGTAATGATTTCTGCAAGTCTATCTTCATATAATAGTTCTAATTTTCTTGTTTCTTTTTTTATTTGAGTTTTATAATTCTCAATTTTATTTTCTAAATCCAATTTCTTATCTTCCTTTGATTTAGACTTTTTTGCAATTTCTTCAAGTTTTTTCTTATTTGAATACTCTTTGCAAATTTCTCTTAAAACTCCTATCATACTTTCTTCAAAAACTTGATAATTAAAGTTATGTGGAGAACATACATCAAATTTTCCATATCTTCCATATCTTTGACATCTGCCATATATATTACCATTTTTATCGGGACTTCTTATTCCTATATATCCTTTACAATCATAGCATTTTAATAGTCCTTTAAATAAATAATCGTTTACATCATTCCTTGAGCCTTTTGTAGCTTCAATTATTTTTCTTGCTCTTTGATAATCCTCTTGTGATACTATTGCTTCGTGCATGTTAGGAACTCTTATCCAATCTTCTTCTGGAACATCTACAAATTTATTAGATTTAAAGCTAATCTTTTTTCGTTTACCTTGTATAACTGTTCCAGTATATACCTCATTTGAAAGAATAAATCTAACTGTAGATTGAGCCCATAAGCCATAAGTTATTGATTTTGTTCCTCTATTTCTTTTATTGTAATCTGATGGAATTGGTATTTTTTGTTCTGACAAATAATCTGCTATTTGCATTGTTCCATATCCTACAAGAAACATTCTAAAAATAGTTTTAACAACTTCTGCTGCTTCTTCATCTTTTATTAAATGATATTTATTCTCTGGATCTTTCTTGTATCCATAAGGTGCAGTTCCTAAATATTCTCCCTGCTTTCTTTTTGATTGTAATACACTATTTATCTTTTTAGATGTGTCTTTTGCATACATTTCATTTAATATAGATTTGAAAGGTGCAATATCATTGTTTGCAGAATCTAGTCCTGTATCTATATTGTCTAAAATAGCAATATATCTTACATTATGCTCTGGAAAATAAGTTTCTGTATAATATCCAGATTGCACATAGTTTCTTCCAAGTCTTGATAAATCTTTTGTAATAACCATATTTATTTTGCCTTGTTCAATGTCTTCTATCATTTTATTAAATGCTGGTCTATCAAAACTTGTACCACTTACACCATCATCAACATACTCTGCTATAAAATTAAGCTTATTTTCTTTAATATATTGCATAAGTAATGTTCTTTGGTTTTGAATACTCTCGCTTTCTGAATATTTTTCCTTTTCTTCGTCTTCTTTTGAAAGTCTTATATATATGCCTACTTTATAATCAATATTATTCATTATATTAAAGCTCATTTTTCCTCCTTCCTGCTAAAAATAATGAGATAATATTGATACTCTTCTGACCAGAATTATATCATATTATCTCATTTATTGCTATCTATTTATTATAAATTTTTAATTGGATTTTATTAACTTTTTAAGCAATAATTTCCAAATGCTCTTTCAACTATTCTTTCAAGTGTTTCTCCATTATTATTAAATATAATGTTAAATCTAAATTCATTTTTCTTTTTATATTTTTTCTTTTTAACATCCTGTTTTACTTCAGCCATATCTAATCCCTCCTTACTTTATTTTTTCCACATTTTGCTATTTTATACAATAATTCATCTAATACACTCTTGAACTTCTTATGCTACTTGCTTGTACCACATTTCTCACAATTTTAGGTACATCAAATGTAACATTAACATCTTTTTTCACGACTAAATTACTAGAATTATTTGCATAATCATATATAGATCTATTCCAATTTGCGAAATCAACATCCGATATTTCAGTTTTAGTTGATAAAACCTTATCATCTTTATCTATTCGTGCAAGTAAATTATAATATTCTTCTCTATCTTCTTTTTCTTTTGCATTTCTAACATAACTTTTGCTATATTCTTCACTACTATGAACTTATCCGACTGCCTAATATTCTTTTGATATTCTCCGTTTTATTGTTGTTTATCATACTTGTATTGCTACAAGAAACATTAGGCTCTCCCCAGTTGACTAAGTAATCACTATGTAAAGCATGATTGGTTCTAATGACCCCGTAAAAGTTTGAGTATTCTCACCATAACGATTACTCAAATATTGCATTCCGCAGTAATTAATACGTCTGCCTTTTAATTGGTAACATTTCGGGGCTTAATCGCCTTTTAACCCTACTTTCTCGCTGTTTACGCTTTACTCATAATATTACTATTACAAGCACAAAACTCGCTACTGGTGGTTGGTTAAACCTTAGCCAGACGGGATTTCCACCCGCTAGATTACTTGCCCTTTTCTGGGCGCACAATTACTATTTTTCTTTATCCAACTTGTACGGAATATTACAAATTTGTTAACAACACCAAAATCTTGTAAACAACTTGATATTTATTTATCAAGCATTTGCTCATGATGACCATAGCATATCTTTGATATATTATGACTTAATATACTTTTCCAACTATTATTTATTTTATCATCATTAAATGCTGATGCTGAGTTTAAATCATATAAGTCTCCAACTATTGCAATACCATCATCTAATATTAAAGAAATACTATCATCACTGTGTCCTGGAGTATATATTATTTCTCCATCTATTCCTAAATCACTTAAAAATTTTCTGCTTTCCTCACATGAAATTATCAATGGTTCTGTATTTATAGGAGTAAATTTTGACTTTTTATCTTTTTCAAATATTTTATCTGAACAATGAAGATAATCTTTTTGAATATCTATAACTAATAATTTTGCATTCATATTATCAATTATCTCTTGTGCTATTCCCATATGATCAGGATGATAATGAGTTATTAAAAGATAATCTATTTTTGTTATGTCTAATTCTTTTATTTTTTTATAACAAGCTTGTAATGTTCCAGCCCAATCTGTATCCACTAATATACTTCCATTTTTCCCCTCTACATAATAGCAGTTTGTATTTCCGTACTTCAAAAGCTTTATCATCTTCTTCTCCTTTTATTTACATCTTATATATCATATAACAAATATGTGTTACACATACTATATTTTTTTATTAATTCACTTTCTTTTTTTGAAAGCTCTTTATCAGAAAAATTAGCAACTAATGAACATAAATAAATATACTTTTGGCTATATCTTTGCGAAAAATTTTCTTTTCCATATTTTCCTTGTATTGTATCAAATTTTAATTGAATTTGCCTAGTTGTTTCACAATTGATAAAATCTGAAATCTCGTCCAAATCTTTTTTGCTTGTATTATCAATTATTGATTTAGATGTATTAATTACTACATATAACCACTCTTCCAAATCTGTTAGCTGTTTGGGTTTGCTCTTTAGTTTTGATTTTATTTTTAAATAAATTTCATCTTCCATAAATTCATTCCTTCATTTTATAAATATTACATTTATTTGTTCAAGACTTGTTCGCAATATTACAATATTGTTAACATCTTTATTTCTCTATAATAATATCACAAAAATGAATGAATTTCAATTTCACTCGCCTATTTTATGATTACATTATTATAAACTTTTTTACTAGCTTTTGCATACATTTATTGCACACATGTTTATTATTGTGGTCTATTAAATCCTTTGTACTAGAACAAAAAATACATTTATGACTATCCTTTACTAAACTTATTACATCATTTTCAACATAAATATCCATTCTGTCATTAGTTTTAATCTCAAACCTTTCCCTTATTTCCTTTGGAATGACTATTCTTCCCAATTCATCAACTTTTCTACTCATTCCTGTATCTTTCTTCATAATACTCCTCCAAATTATATTTTTATATCTTTTAGCAGTCTGTCCGCTAAAAGATAACATAATAAATATTATAAAATCAATACATAATAATAGTATTGAGGGTAGATTATGAAAAAATTTGATAGAAAAAGTAATGCATACGGTAAAATAATTGAAAAATGTAGAAAAGGCAAAAACATGTCTAGAGCAGATGTTTCAAGAGAGTTAGATTTAATAGATATTCCTATTAATCCAGATGAATTATATAGAATTGAAAGACAAAATATGATTTTAAAAGATTATGAACTAATTGCCATTTGCATGATTTTAGATATTGATTATAATGATTTAATAAAAATAATTAAGAAGAAAAAATAATATAGATAGAGCCACTTATTTGTAGCCCTATCTTATTTTATTCTTGTTCTTATTTTTAACAGTTTCTTTTTCACTTCTTTCTTTATTATCTTGAAATCTCTTTTGTATTATCCAGTCCTCTTTTTCTCCTTTTTCAACTTTACTAATTATTCTTCTGCAAGTTTGTATTTTCTTATTTATTCTTTCAATATCTTCATTTAAGATATTAATTCTTGCCTTCAAAATCGTTTTATCTGCTGCGTTATCTGTTTTATTATATAATTTCATATATATTTCTTTTTGAGCCTTTAAAGGAGAAACTTCTTCTAAATATTGAGTTCTTAAATTTTGAGCATCTTCTATTGATTTCAAATCTTTGCTACTAATCAAACTAAGTTCATCACATAGCTTACTAAATTTATCTATTTCTTTATAATATTCTGGTGTTCTTTCAACATAGTGTATTTTAGGTGGTAACTTTCCTAAAACATATAAAAAATGCACATACCACCTATAAAAATGAGAGTGTTCCAATAAAAAAGGATCTATTTTTACACCTTCATATATTTTAACTTTATATACTTTATCTTCTTTGAATTGATAATTTTTGTAATAGATTCTATTCTTTATATTTTCAAAAGTATAGTCCTCTCCAAAAGCTCTTGCTAGCCTTATATTCCTATTATAATATGGAGTTGATATAGAAATTGAATCTCCAGACTTTTTTATATAATAACCTTTGTATGCTAAAAAATCTGCAAATTCCTGATATTTTCTTGCCTCTTTTATTGCTTCGTCAATATCATTCTTTATAAGTTCCATTTTACCACTATTGCGATTATAATTTTTAATTCTACTTCTTGCTATATCTTTTTCTTTATTCGCCTTATCAGTTTCTATTACTGATAGTCTATATTTTCTACATAATTCATCATTCGTTTTTCTAACTAATGCTAATTCAACATTTGAATTGTGATATTTACTTCCATCAACAAATGAAACCGAATTTAAAATAATATGGTTATCAACATTGTCTTTATCAGTATGTGTGCAAACTAATACTTGATATTTATCTCCCCATAAACTTTCAGCAAGTTCCATGCCTATATCATTACATTGTCTAGCTGATACTTCTTTTCCATTAAATGATTGTATAAAATGATAACCTAATCTTCCACCTTCCTTATGAAAATTTTTCTTTGTTAGCATCATTTGAGTATAAGCATTTTCTGGTAAACAATTTAATCCAGATATTAAAATTCCGTGTTCAGTTTTTTCTCCGTTTTTAACATAATTTATTGCTGCCTCTAAATTCTTTTTTATAACTTTATATTTAGTAATTGCCATAAGCCACCTCCTTATTTTTGTCTTGAATATACTTCCTTTTCAAACCTTAAAATAAAATCTGACAATTCTTTTGAAATATAACTATAATCATCATGTGATGTGCTATATCTTGAATTTGCAATTCTTGCAATCTGATTTATATTATTTGCTATTCCATATATCTCTTTTTGAAAAAATTTTATTTCTTCAGTTGGTTGTGCTTTTATTCTATAACCTTTAATCGTACTTCTAATAAATTCAGATTCAGTTAGTCCTGCCTCTTTTGATTTTTTCTTTAATAATTCATCTTCTTTTGCATCTATCCATATTTGTTTGCATATATTTGACCTAAAATTGTTTTATTTCTAATAACAAATATACCTTTCTTTGTTACTATAATATAATTATAGTAAGTCATTTTACTTCTTCCTTTTATTAAAATATTCTTGTAAATTACAAGTTCATTTTTGAATAGATTTTTAAATTCTTCTGTTACTTTTAATTCATTATTTCTCATTTTTATTTGCTCCTTTCAAACTATTTTTTATTTTAAAAGGAGAAGAAACTTTTACATTTCTTCTCCACTATTTGTATTTACTTAAACATATATCAACTCCTTTCCAACAATTTTTTCTGCCTGATTTTTAAAGTTATTCATCATTCCAACCCAATATAATGGATCAGAATTTTTCATTTCTTCTGTTAAACCACTTTGCTCTTTTAGTTGTTTTATTATTCTTTCTACTTTATCTTTTGCTTGCATATCTGTTTCTACAATGTGTTTTCTTAAAGTTCCTTCCATAAGCATTATTGTATATTCTGCTTTCTTATTTTCTTTTAAATAATTTAGTCTTAATCGTCCATATTTTCCTATACAATAATCTGGATATTCATCCTTTGGTACTACTAAATTTGGTACATAATAATCTCCTTCCTTGTGATATTCAATTTTGTTTTTTCTTTCATTATCCATAATGAAAACCTCCTTTAAAATAAATTTTTATATAAAAATAGAATAGATTTACCATTCTATAATTACCATTATTTTTCTACAATTAAGAAACTTGAGAGAGTGAGCTTTGTAGATTAGGCGTAATATATCCCATTTTGATAAAAGGATTATTACGCCTCTATTTATAAGAAACCGTCGGTCGTTCGCCAAGTTTCATAGGCAGTCTAGTAAGTAGCTAAAGCTACTATAATTGCTGATTGCTGAAGCTGTTAAAGTTTTACTTGTTACAGCTTCAGTATGCAAAATAATTAAAAATTATTTTGTAATACCTATAGCAATCCTTGCTTATACTTGTCCAAGCCTTTTACAATTACAAATCCACATCCAAGTATCCACCAATACTCTTTATTTATTGTGAGTTTATAGTTCCAAGTTCTCACTTACGCATTTTGTATAAATAGACCGTTTACACTAATACGAGCATATTTTATAGCATCCGCTTGCTAGGCCAAGAACTTTTATAGAGGTTCTGCACATCTCTAAAGCAATAAAAAAACACCTGCAATTATCATCATTGCAAATGCTTTTTATTTTTCTATTCAATTAAATAAAATGTGAAACATTTTGCTCTATTTTAGAGTATTTTGTTTCACATTTTAATATTTACTTATATTCCAATTCATTTTGTTTGCACCAATAAATTGCTATCTCTTTATATTGTTCATCTCTGTATTTATACCATTCTTGAATTATATCCATTTCTGCACAATAATCTTTAAATCTCCTAAATGCTCCTTTACCCTGTATTAATCTTTGTAAATTATTCTTTATTTCTAGATTTTCTATTGTGTGTATAAAATCTTCCATCATTTGATATTCATTTATTTCATATTGACTAGGTAGTATTATTGATTTTTCAAATAATTCATCAATTTCATCTTCTGATAACTCTTCATATTCTCCTATATTTGATAAAAATATTTCATCTTTTTCTGGGTTGTAATAACAATCAACAATATCATCTACCATTTCTAGTCCTTCTATTATTTTTGATAATGTAACCATATTTTACTCCTTCTTTTATTTCGTCTATACTATATTTTTATTATTTATTATTTCATTTAAAGTATTCTTTACTTCACTGATTTCTATTTTATATTTGTTATTTAATACATATTTGTTTTGCATATTATCAAATTCCTTTAATAAATTCTCATTAAAGTCTTGTTTCAAATATGTAAAATCTTTTATTTTTATATTTGCATCAATTCCACCTTTTCTAATGCTTTCTTCTTGTCTTTTATATGAAATTAACTGTTTTAACTCTTCTTTATTTTGTAACAATTCTTTGATTTCCTTTGTTTGTGCTAGTATTGTAATATCATATAAATGTTTTGATGTATCTTTATACATATTTCTAATATAATAAAACTCTGCTGCAAAAACTTTATCTATAAACATTCTTTCAAGTTTTATAATATTTATATCAAAATCTGATATTTCAAACTGTTCTTTTAAAATTTTTCTTTCATTTTCGTTTGCTAATTTATATATAAGTGGTTCTATATTATATTTTTTATAAGGTTCACTAACAGTAAAAGATGTTGCTTCTACTTGTATAATTCCTGCTCTATGTAATGGATCTTTGCTATTATCGTAAATAGAATTGTATCTGTATATTCCTGTAACACTTCCTTTATTATCAATACACTCATCTTTTGATAATTCTAAACCTTCTATTTCATAACCTAAAGCTGACTCCTTTAATCTATTTTTATTTTTAGTGTTTGATTGTTCAGGAAGAACTTTTACTGTTAAATCTATATCTTCTGAAAATCTATTCATTGTATCTAATATTTTATATACTGCTGTTCCACCTTTAAAATATGCTTGTAACTCATCTTGATTCTTTGATAATTCCTTCAATATAGTACATACATAATAATCTTTTTCAATAATGTCTGAGTCTATTCCAGTTCTTGTATTTAAGTTATCAATAAATTCTCTAAATAATTCTTTATTTAAATGTAAATTCATTTTCATCTCCTATCTTGCTAGGACAAGTATTTTGTTTATTACAGTTCTACTTTTTGTATCCATAGCATATTTAATTATCTTTTCAAAATCTAATTCGTTTTCTTCAATGAAATTATAGATTATTTCATCTGGATTATCTACTTCAATTCCTATATTATCTTTATTCTCTATTAAGTCAAATAATTGTAAATATTTATAATTTTCATTGTTTATCTCTATTTTGGGTTTTCTTATTATAACATTTAAGTTCTTGTTTTCATATTTATTAAAGTTTTTACATTCATTTGTTGCAATGTCTATAATGTTTGGAACTTGTGTTGTTAAATGAGCTTCATTAAAAAGTTTAGCTCCAGTAACATATCCTTTTATATTTCCATCTTTGTCCATTATATATTTATATTGAATGATTTGTCTATTTCCTAATAACATCTTACCAAATATGTTTTCATTAGGAATATAATAAATACCTTTATATGCTGTTTCTATAATACCTTCTTTATTCATTCTATTTAAAATTGCTTTGACATTATTGAAAACCTTTTCTTTATCTTTTTCATTATAGAATTTAATAATGTATTCTTTAATTTCTTCAATAAAAATTGGTATTCCTTTTTCATTTTTATTTATATATTCTAACACCATATTATAGCAATTCATTTTTCTCACCTCTTTATTACTATTTTATGATTATTTTTATATTTTATTCATATTCTAGTAATATTTTAGCATTTTTTTCGCCTTTTGTCAAATGTTTTGGTGTTTTTATATATGTAAGAGTATCAATATTTTATAGGTGTATTGTTGTTGTGTACATTTTCTTACTTTAGCTTTATTTCAAGCATATTTGCAAGAAAGTGGTGATAACAACAACACTCATGTGTGTATTGCCCACCATTTTCCCTTGTTCCAGGAATATATGCCTTAATATATCCTGGTTCTAAATTTCCTTTATCAAAAGGAGGATCCAACAATTTTATTATTCCATTTTCTTTATCCACTAAATGATTTTCTAAACTTTCCATTGAAATGAATTTCTTATCATTATCAGCCATATTAGAAATAACAGACCAGCTCTGTGCTATACTATCAATTTTGCATTCATCATTTTGAATACTTCCCAATACTTTACCATTATCCATAAACGCTCTTTTAAACCATCTGCCATCCCAAGCATTTTTATTTAGTGTCTTTTTTAATTTTTCAATTATTTGCTTATATTTTTCAGATTTTTTTGTTTCAAAATCATTTATTGTTTCTTCTGTTCCCGCTTCTACATTTTGTTTTTTATTCTTATTTTTATTTTCATTCATTCTTTCTTTTTCTACATTTACACCTTCATTTATATTCAAATTCTCACTATTGTTTTCCACATATTCACATATTTTCACAAATTTTTCTAGCACACTACATAAGAAAAATCCAAGCCAAACACTTTCACCTTTTCCTTTATTTCCAACAGTGCTAAAACCATCATTCCAATCACCTGAACCAATTTTAGGTAAACCATTTTCTCCAAAATTTAGCGATTTTTCAATAGCATTTATACAATGCTCATATATTGTTGCTTTTTTATCTGACTGTATATACATATCATACCTTTCATCAATTCCATCTGGCAAAATTGCTCCATTTAAATAATTTGTTTCTACATCTAATATACTATAATCACCTGTGAATTCAATATAATCAGCTGTAACATATGGAAGCCATAATAAATCATCTGAAAATCTAGTTCTAATACCGCGATTTGTTTCATCATGCCACCAATGTTCTACATCACCCTCTATAAATTGATGTTTACTATGTTTTATTATTTGATTTCTAGTAATCTCTGGATTTAAATATTTAGCACTTAAACTATCTTGAAGTTGATCTCTAAATCCATAAGCTCCGCCTGATTGATAAAATCCTGTTCTTGATATTAATCTACTTACAATTGTTTGATACATAATCCAACCATTTAACATTAAATTCATTGATTCCACTGGTGTTTGAACTTGTAGTGTATTTAATAAATCAGCCCAATATTTTTTTACTATTTCATTTTCGTGAATACAATTATTTAAATTGCTATATTTATAAGCTAAATCTTGACATTCTATTTTGCTTTCTCCTGCTCCTAATACTATTGATATTTCTTTATCTTCCAAGGCCTCTAATTGAATTTCAAATTGTATTACTATTACATTACTAATTTTGCTCCATAATTTATTACTGAAATTATCTAAATCTAAACCTGTTGGATTACTAATATCTCCACCGCCAAAAAATTCTTTTTTACTACCTGTAAATGATTTTATTTGCTCACTACTTGAAACGAACACCATATTTTTATAATCTGTATTTGTTATATTTTTAGCAAAAATTGTGTTACTGTTTTTATTAAAATTAATGTCTAAGAATTCATTTGTTTTGATTTCATCTTCTCCTAAAACTGGTTTTAGATAATATACTAATTTTATTTTTCTTTTTCTTAATGTTGTATTTTTTAATTTTAAAATTTGAATTTTACAACTATCTTGTTTTGGAACAAAAACTTCTAACTCTTGCTCTATTCCACAGCTTGCATGATTAAATTTTGAATATCCAAATCCATAAGTTATATAATAATCATTTTCATCTGGCATTGGATTATAACCAATAGACCATTTTCTCTTAGTTTCCTCATCTTTCAGATATATAACCTCAGAAGGTACATCTAAAATTTGATTATTTGACCATGCTGATATTCTATTTAATCTACAATTTTTATACCACGAATATCCACCATTTGTTTCTGTAACTAATGTTCCAAAATTATTATTTGCCATAATATTGCTCCATGGTGCAGGTGTATTATTTTCTTTATTTATTCTTAATAAATATTCTTTTCCATCAGCTGAAAAACCACCATATTCATTATAATATAATAAATTATTATTTAATAATTTGTTTTCCTGTTTTGGTTCTTCTAATAAATTTAATTGTTGATTACTTCGCTCTATATATACTTTAGGAATATCATCTTCTACATCATTTAACTGTAAATTTAAATTTCCATTTTGAGCATTAAAAACTAATTTTGAATATATTGTAATTAATTGTATATCTTTATTTTTTATACCGTTTAAGACATATATTCCACCTTTTGTGTTAAGCATATACCCTAGTCCACTATTTAGAACAGTATCTAATATTGCATCTTTTACATAATTATTGTAATTTCCTTTTTCCTCGTTTAATATAACTAAATCTATTTCAATATTTTTGGTTTTAAAATATTCATAGGCTTTTACCAATTCTTCTATTACAGATATATCATTTATATTTTTTATTTTTACAAAAATTATTGGCACATCGCCTGAAATTCCATATTTCCAAAGTTCATTAATAGAATATATTTTATTATTGTCAGTATTTTCAAGGTTTCCATTATTTTCAAGATTTCTCGCGTTCACACTATTTGTGTTATCTTCTTGTTTTGAATTAGAATCACATGAAAAATTTGTAACATTATTTTCCAAAATATAAGTTAATATTCTCTGATATAAATCTAGGTCTTTGCCATTTATATTTAAATACCTATTTTCTGCTTCTACCCTTGCTCTTGAAAGCTCAAAAACTCTTTTATTATTTTCAAAATTCATATATTTTTTTATTGTATTAATAACATATTCTTTATCTTCTGAAACACACATTATAAAATCTAGTTTTGTATTTTCTCTTGCTTTGATATTAATTGTTTTTCTCATAGCAATTATTGAGTCTGTTGTTAATTCTATTTTTTTACTAAACGGTTTAGAATCTTCTATTAGTTTAGGAATACCAAAATTATTTCTTTCTATAAGCCTTTCTTTACTAATCTCATATTCTAAATCACTTCCAAAATTAGTATTATCACCGTGTTCATCAGAGCATAATGTAACTGCCATAAAAATTTCTTTTTGATTTTCAGAACGTTTTTTTCTTTTCACTAAAATAATATTTAATTCTGGTATATATTCATATGTTAAAAACAAATTATTAAAAGCAGGATGTGCATAATCTTGTTCTTTATTTGATAATACTGGTTCTATAATGCTACTTATTTCTAATGTTTCATCTGTATTTCCTAAATTTTTAATTTCCAATCTTCGTATTTCAACTGAATCATTTGGGCTTACTGTAATTTTTGTGTTTGTTTCAATATTTCCATCAATCCTTATATATTTACATATATCAGGAGCGAAAGTTACAGTATATTTATCTGGTTTATCCATATTTCCATTATATATATTTGTCCATATTTTTTTGTTTTTTATATTTTTTAAATAGAAATAAATTCCCTGATCTATATCTGAAGTTTGCTTATATCTATTTACCAAATTATTTTTATATTTACTATAACCATTTCCTTTTTCATCTAATATTATTGTATAATTTTTATTTGAAATAACATTAAATCTCTCAATATCATTATTAATTTTTGTAAAAGTTTTTTCTGAATAAAAATCGTAATTATTATACTTAATTTTTTCTACTTTTTCCTTCTTTTCTTTTGTAATTATTACATTTTCAGGCATTTTTTCTTCTAATAAAATATTTACAGATTGCATTTCTGGATTTTTCATAAATCTTTTTTGCAAAATGTTATTATTAAATAAGTTATTAATTGACAATAAAATTAATCCTTGATGATGTGCCATATATGTTTTTACTGGCACATATTTTTTATTTTTCTCTACTCTATTTGGAGTATAATCTATAGATTCATATAATCCATATTTTGAATTCATTCCCTGTTTTTCTAAAATTTTTATATTATTAATAACATTTTTAGGCTCTTCTGTAATTGCTAGAATTGAACCATAAGATGATACAACCATCTCGTCTGCTAAACCTCTTTTTAGTCCTAGCCATGGTATTCCAAATGCTTTATATTGATAATTATTATTTAAATCTTTTAAATTAAATGCTGATTCAGAAATTCCCCAAGGTATGCCTAGTTTTTTAGCGTATTCCTTTTGACTCATTATCATAAATTTACATGATTCGTCTAATAAACTACCTGGATATTTTGGAATATTTATATTTGGCATTAAATACTCAAATGCTGTTCCAGACCATGATATTAGCCCTTTATATTTATTTAAAATTGTCAATGTTCTACTCAAATTATACCAATTTTTCACATCTATATCTTTTTTTGCAATAGCCACCAAGCTTGCTTGTCTAGCCTCTGATGCTAATAAATCGTAATATGAATCTGTTAATTTATTTTCTTCTATATCAAAACCTATAGAAAATAAATTATTTTTTTCATCAAATAATTTTGAAAAATCTGTATTTTTTATTATTTGTAAAATTATTTGACTTAAACTTTTACATATTTCATAGTTTTTATTTTCCGCTACTACGCCTTCTAAAAATTGATAAACCACATACAAATATCCAATAAAATTACCACTATCAACAGAAGAAACATATCTTGGATATAAATGTTCTAAAGTTTCAATATTGTACCAGTTATATAAATGTCCATTCCACTTTGGTAAACCATTTACAGTATTAATCATTTTTTCTAATAATTTTATAGTATCATCTAATTTTTCAAAACCCAAATCATAACTTGAAATAACTGCTAGCATTCCAAGTCCTATATTAGTTGAAGAAGTTCTCATAACCACTTTTGGTTTTCTATCTTCTTGATAATTATCTGGTGGTAAATAATTTGTTTTTTCATTAATATATTCTTTAAAAAATAACCATGTTTTTTTTGCAATATCAAGTATATATTCTTTGTCATTTTTATCTAATAACTCTATTGGATTTTTTTCTTTTATTGGCTTACTAATATAGCATAAAATTATAGGTGCTATTAACCATAAAGTCGATAATATTAAACTTATTATTCCAAAAATTTCAAAAGTTGTTTGTGTTAATATAACAAATAATATTCCTATAATTCCACTTACTACATTAGGTATCATATTTGAATAATAAGATTTTAAATCATTTTTAGATTTTTTTTCTGCTTCCTCTGCAGTAACCCATTCTAATAAATGTTTTTTACTAATTATCATCCTATATAAGCTTGTAATACCAGCTGAAATAGACATATAAGCTTTATCTGGTAAAGTTGATATTGCAAAAAAAACTTTAATCAAACTGTTTTTTACAGTTGTAGTATTTTTTATAAAAGTTTTTTGCCTAGTTTCTCCTTCTTTTCTAAATATTATTTTATTTACAATTTCTATTATATTCGGAATTAATAAACTAATTGTTAAAAATATTATAATTGGCCATATTTTTATTTTTGCAAACACTTTAGCTAATACTAAAATTATAATACTTAAAACAATTGAAACTTCTAGATTGCTTCTAAAAACATTATCTATTATCTTGTATTTGCACAATATATTTAATTTTTTGTTTTTCAACCAAGATAATATTTGATAATCTCCCCTTATCCATCTGTGACTCCTCTTTTTTGAAGCTAAATAGCTAGTAGGAAATCCATCCATAAGCATAATATCTGAGACCATTCCACATCTTAAATAACATCCTTCTAGTAAATCATGACTTAATACTGTATTTTCTGGTATTTCATTATTTAATACTTGTGAAAACACTTTTAAATCATAAATTCCCTTTCCTGTAAAAATTCCCTCTCCAAAATTATCTTGATAAACATCAAATATAGCATTTACATACGAATCTGTTCCACCTTGACCTGCAAAAATTTTGCTAAATATACTACGTCTTACTTCTAATAACCCTATTCCTACTCTAGGTTGCAATAATGCATGACCATTAACTACCACATTTAAATTTTTATCTATTTCGGGTTTATTTAATATATGTGCCATAGCCCCAATTAATTCTAGACCAGAATTTAATACCAAGTCAGTATCTGAATCCAATGTTATTATATATTTCACAATCGTAGCCATATTTTGTTTACTAAAATTACACAATATAACCCCTTCTTCAATTGTAGATTCTATGGAATTACATAGAAATGGATTTTTTATATTTCCAAGTAAATACTCGTTAAACTGATTTATTAAACCTCTTTTTCTTTCCCAACCTAAATAGCATTCCTCACCATCATTCCATGTTCTTTTTCTATATATAAAATTAAATTTATTTAATTTTTGTGGATTTTCATTAGGATATTTTTGGTTTAATTTTTCTATTTCTTCTAATCCTGTTTTTACTATTTCATCATCAAATTTTTCTGTTTGCTTATCACTGCTTGAGCAATCTCCTAATAAAGTAAAATATAAATTTTCGCTTTTATTTGCTATATAATACACTTCTAATTGTGCAAATAATTCCTTCACCTTTTCCTTGTTCTTTACTATTGTTGGTATAATTACCATGGTTGAACTTTCTTCTGGAACTCCATTTTTGTAATCTAATTTTGGTGTCATTTTTGGCTTTATTATTTTACTTAAAACATATTGTATTATTTGAGTTACTATAGTATGTGCTGGCACAAATGTTAGAATAAATATAATTATAGCTATTGCAAAATTTTTGTAATTGTTATACACATACAATCCACATAATAAACTTATCAAAATAGATGATATTATAACTCCTGAAACATATATTTTCATTTTTGTTTTAGGAGAAGTATTTTTTATTTTTTTATTACATAACTCTGATAATAATAATGTTTTTCCATCTGATATTAAATAATATCCTATATGAGATTTTTTTATTTCTGTACTATTCTTATTAGCTTTAGCCAATTCCAAGCATTTTTTTGCTATATATATTTCTGATATTTTTGTTTTTTTAGCAATTTTCTCAATAGCCTGTCTATAATAAGCTCTTGTTTTATAATCCATTTTTCCATATACATTAGCCGGATCTTTCTTTAATATTTCTTCAACACCGTTTATTTCTTCAAATATCTGTAAAAAATTAACTCTAATAATAGTGTTTATACTAGTTATAGAATTTCCCATTGACACTTTTTTTAATGCAATATCAAAATGCTCTTTTTGAATAATTTCATCAATTGTTAATCCCATTTTATCAACTTGTTCCTCCAAAATTGATAAAAAACTATATGCTTGTTTTCCATATTGTTTCAATCTATATGACATATACTCTATAAATGGACATTTCATTTCTCCATTTACTTTTCCCCTTGTTGTTTCCCTTGTATTTATAATTTTTTTAGAATATTTACATTTATTATTAATATATTCATTTATATTGGGTACATTTTTAAATTTTGGATTTTCCTTTTTTTCAACTAATCTCTCTATAATGTTTTCAACTTTATATTTCTGTAATTGTGAAGAATAAATTTTATCACAAATCATCCTAATATTCTCAATTAGAGCAATTTGTAAAAATGTACCTATATTCCATATTTCTTCCATACCTAAACTTTTCTTACTTTGATAAGCCTGTAATAAATTGCTTAAATTGTCTCTATCAATTACAGCATCTGTATATGCTACAATCTCACTAGCTAATACATAAATTCTTGCAAATCCTTTATAATTTCCATTTTCTAACCCCACAAAACTCACATACTTTTTTAATGGCATATCTTTTATAATTGTTTTTACAGTTTTTTCTATTATATAATAATTATCTAAAATCCATTCTCCTGCAGGATGTATTGGTAATCCTAATTTTAAATGTTCAGTCAATATATTGTACACTTTTGTTATATATTCATAATTTTCTTTTACTCTTGGAATTGGATATGTTTTTTTATCTGATTTACTTTTTAAAACATTATCAGATGCAAGTTTTGCCAAATAATTTTCTAACTGCTGTTTATCTAACAATACACCTTTTATAGTTAATATTTTGTATCTTTCCAATTTTTCCACCTCTTGCATATACATTTATTTTTTTAGGAGTATTCTCTCCTAAATTTCAAAATTTTATGCATAAAGTTAAAAAATGGTTATATATTAATACTCTTTTTTATTTTTTCCAAGTTTTTAATAACAGAATTATAACCATATTCATAGCATTTATCTAATTTTGCAACATCCAATAATCCAACCTTATCTGTATATACTTCTAAAACAAAATCACTTATTTCTAGACTATTTTCTGATATTTTGTTTCCCATTATGTCAATAGATTTCATTATAACATCCATTATATTACTTTCCTTTTCGATTTCATCAGCTCGAAATTTTACTGCTAATATTTTGTCTGCACCTTGTAATTTAACCTCTTCAGTAGGAATATTATCTAAAACACCTCCATCCATAAAAGTATAATCTTTATATATTAATGGACTATATATTCCCGGAAAACTACTACTTGCTCGTACTGCTTTTCCTATAGTTATATTATTTATATATTTTTTATTATTACTTGATATAAATTTAATAGTATTTTCATCCCTTACATTTGTATAATTATTTTTGCTAAACTCAGGCACATAATTTGTAAATATAATTTTTTTTCCACTGTTCATATCAACAGTGGGAATTACAAGAGGCATTTTAATTTGGGATATATTATATATTTCTCTTCTGCTTGCAATTTTATTATATAATTCTTCTATTTTTTTTCCACTATTACAACCTTTCACCGATATTTTCTTTCTAAAAATGCAATTATGTATTCCTGACAAAGTTAGTAGAATATCAATTTTAGCAATTTCACTTGCATATCTTTTAAACAATATATAAATATGGTAAGGAGAATACCCCATTGCATACATTACAGCTACCATGCTTCCACAACTTGTTCCACCTACTATATCAGGTTTTATATTATTTTCTTCTAATGCTTGCAGTACACCAGCATGCGCAATTCCTCTTATTCCACCTCCAGATAAAGCTATTCCTAATTTCATAAAAATCATCTCCGTTTTATTTGATATATTTTATAAAATTATGTACTATGTTATTTGTTTTATACACTAATTATATATAATTATAACTTTTGCATATTATAAATGGTAAAAAATAAAGCTGTAAACTAACCCGAATTAGCCTACAGCATATTATACTTATGTAATTAATCTTGAGTATATGGTAACATAGCAATTTGTCTACATCTTTTAACTGCAACAGTTATATCTCTTTGATGTTTAGCACATGCACCAGTTGCTCTTCTTGGTAATATCTTACCTCTTTCATTAATAAATTTTTTTAATTGATCTGGATTTTTATAATCTAGAACTAAATTTTTATCTTTACATAATGGACATACTTTTTTTCTTTTTTTGAATTTTGGATTAAAGTCGTCATCATTACTTCTATTATTTCTTCTATTATTTTTCTTATCTGCCATTTTATTCCCCCCTATCTTTTTATATTTATACATTAAAATGGTAGGTCATCGCCTGAAGATATTTCAAAATCAGAACCAGTATTTGATGATGGCATTGTTCCAAATGTAGCATCAAAACTTCCACCCATTTCGCCATCTTTTTTGCTATCTGCAAAATATGCTTCTTCTGCAACAACTTCTGTTACATAATGTTTTTGACCTTGTTCATCATCCCAAGTTCTTGTTTGGATTCTTCCAATTACAGCAACTTGTTGACCTTTCTTAAAATATTTGCTACAAAACTCTCCAGTTTTACTCCATGCTACTATATTAATAAAATCCGCTTGTCTTTCTTCTCCTTGGCGAGCAAATCTTCTATTTACAGCTAAAGTAAATGATGCAACTAATGTGTTATTAGTTTGTGTATATCTTACTTCTGGATCTCTTGTTAGTCTTCCCATTAATACAACTTTATTCATATCTTTCACCATTCCTTTCAAAAAAGGCCCCATTTTTATTAGTTTTTTTATTTTACTTTTAAACTATTAGTCTTGTTTAACAGTCATAAATTTAATAACTTCATCTGTTATTCTATAATTTCTTTCAAGTTCTGAAATTAGATCTGTATTAGCTTCAAAATAAAATACTGCATAAAAACCTTCTTTAAATTTCTTTACATCATAAGCTAATTTTCTTTTTCCTAATTCATCAACTTTTTCAACTTTACCATCAGTATTAATCAAATCTGAAAATCTTGAAATTAAAACTTTAATTCCTTCTTCATCAACATTTGGATTAATAATGATAACACTTTCGTATTTATTCATTATATTCACCTCCTTATGGATAATAAAACCTGCATTTATTTATGCAAGTAAGGAGAAAAATAGTATATCTACTTTCTCAATATTGCTATTTTAACATATTTATGGTAATTTAGCAATAGGGTTTTACTTATTTTTTTATTTTATGTGACTAGTAAGTGAAAATGTCCCAAAATTTAGATTCATTTTTAAGTAAAAATATCCCCTTTTAATTTTACGGTAATATTAAAGCAACAAATTGTAACAACAATATTTATTAAACTAAACTATTATAATATGACATATATAACTTTCCATAATATTCACCATTTTTAATTAGCTCTTCATGACTACCTTGTTCAATAATTCTCCCCTTATTTAAAACAATGATTTTATCAACATTTACTATAGTGGCTAATCTATGAGCAATAAAAATTGAAGTTTTATCTGCCGATAACTTATCAACAGACTCTTGAATTAACTGCTCTGTTGTAGTATCAATATTTGCAGTAGCTTCATCTAATATAAATATTGATGGGTTCAAAGCAAATATTCTTGCAAAAGCTAAAAGTTGTTTTTCACCTGCTGAAAATGAATTTCCCTGTTCTTGAGCAACTTCATTAATTCCATTTTCTAATGAATTAATAAATTTACTTGCTGAGGATAATTCTAATGCTTTTCGAATTTCCTTATCATCCATATCATTAAATAATTTTATATTTTCTTTAATAGACTTAGCATAAATAAAAGGTTCTTGAAGAATTGTACCAATATTTCTTCTTAAATCTGATAAATTAATATCATTTATATTTACGCCATCAATTAAAATTTCTCCCTTTTGAATTGTATAAAACTTATTAATTAAATTAGTAATAGTAGTTTTACCAGAGCCAGTTTTTCCAACTAGTGCAACACTTTGTCCTGGTTCAATTGTAAAACTTACATTCTTTAAAATCCAATTATCCTTTTCATATGCAAACCACACGTTTCTAAACTCTATTTTACCTTTAATTTCTTTTAGTCTTTTCCCACCTTCAAAATTTTCTACAAATTCTTCTGCTTCTAAAATTTCATATATTTTATCTATAGAAGTTACCGCTTCTTCCACAATTTCAACATTTTCAATAATTCTATTTATTGGATCAAACAGACTCTTTAGATATGTAATAAACATATAAATAATGCCAACATCCAAAGTTTCTTTTATATAATTATTTATAATTCCCCATATTACAATTGAAATACCTAAATTTTCAATTATAGTCATTATTGCTGGTAATGCTCCTTGCAAAAATCCAATAGGTTTAATTGCCTTTCTAAAATCATTTGTAATATTTTCACATTCTCTTTTTTTCTCCTTTTGTCTATTAAATATTTTTATTAATTTAATTCCATAAATAGACTCTGCAAAAAATATGTTTAATTTTGTTCTAATATTTTTTACCTTAGAATATGTTTTATTTAGTAACTTTGTTAAAATTAATGATGAAATAATAATAAGTGGAATTATTATTATGCTAACCATTGCTAATTTGTAACTTATATACACCATTACTCCTAATAATCCAAGTATAACAAAAATATCTTTTATAAAAGTAGTAATAACATCACTAAACAGAGCAAAAACATCTTCTGTATCACTTATAATTCTTACAAACAAAGTTCCTGAAGGCACTTTATCATGAAACTTTGCATTAGCATTTTCCATATACTCATATAACTTATTTCTTAAATCAAATACTACACTTTCACCAATAATATTAGTTTTGCTCCTATTAAAATAATCTAAAAAGTTTTCTAAACACACCATTAATATGTACACATATGAAATTATAGAAGTAGTAACAACTCCATTTTTATTTATTCCTTTCTCTAAAAATTCATCAATAAGAATTCTAACCAAATATGGTTTTGCTAAGGCTAATACATCTATTATTATAGCTATAATGGTAACAAATACTATAGTTTTAACATATGGTTTTATCATTTTCTTTATTCTTTTTATAGTGTTACTTTTCATTTTCCTCCCTCCAATTTAATCCAAAATAGAAACTGTTCTTTTTTCAGCTTGATTTCTATAAAATTCATAATATTTTTCCTTATTATTCAACAATTCTTTATGTACTCCTCTCTCAACAATCTTTCCTTGATCTAAAACAATTATTTCATCACAATGTTTAATATCTGAAATTCTATTTGAAACAATAATACAGGTTTTATTTTTTGTTAATTTCTTAATATTATTAAGTAAGTGTTGTTCAGTTCTATTATCTAAAGCAGAAAATGTATCATCAAAAATCACTATATTACTGTTGTTTAAAAACGCTCTTGAAATAACAACCCTTTGCTTCTGTCCTCCTGATAAATCAATACCCTTTTCTCCAATTATTGTATTAATTCCATCAGACATATTTTCTATCTCTTCATATATCATTGCTAATTTAGTACTTTCTAAAATATCAATATCATCATATATGTCTCTAAACAAATTTATATTTTTCTTTAATGTAGTTGAAAATAAAAAATTATCCTGTGTTATATAACAAATATTGTTTCTAATTTCATCTGTCTTAATATCATTTATATCTTTACCATCTATATATATTTTTCCATTCGGAACTTCGTATAGTTTTAATAATAAATTCATCAATGTAGTTTTTCCACTCCCTAGTACGCCTATTATTCCTAAAGACTTTCCTGATTTTATGCTAATATTAATATTTTCTAACACTTTATCAACACATCCTGGATAATTATATGTTAAATTTTTTATTTCTATATTACCAATTAATTTTTCTCTGTTTGATACATCATTTATACATATTTCTTCTTTTAAATTAAACATTTTGTCTAATCTTTTATACGAAACTTGCACTTTCTTTATATTCTTTAATACCCATGGAATCCACATAATAGGTGATTGTAGTAATAACATATATCCATTAAATGCAACAAAGTCACCTAATGATATTATATTATTTAATACTAAACTACTTCCATATAATATTGATAAACCAGTTCCAATCCCTATACCTAAATTTGTGTAAATACTTAATAATGTTTCATTTTTTATAACTTGAAAATTTGTGTTTTTTAGATTTGTGTTTTTATTTAAAAATTCATTATATTGTTTTTTTTCACCCACATATGCTTTTGTTGTACGTATACTATCTGTACTCTCTTGAACAAATTCTGATAAATTAGTAAAATTAATACGCGACAAATTATAGTTTTTTTCTAATTTTTTCACTAATTTAAATATAAGAAAAATACTAATTACAATTGGAGATAGTGAAATTGCCGTTAATTTAATATTTGTTGACTTTACCATAGAAAATGCTATAATTGTAAAATTCAAAATAAACCTTATTGCAAGAGTTATTGCATTTGAAACAAATTTTTGTACTTGTCTAATATCTCTTACAAAATGGGACATTATATCTCCATTTTTAATTGATTGTAATTCTGATACATCTGTTTTAAGTAATTTTTCAAACAAGCAATCTTGTAATTTTTTAACTATATTTCTTGCAATTTTAGCATCAATCATTTTCCAAATAATTCTTGATATCATTATCAATATACATATTCCTAATAAAGCATATATTGAAGTTACTATATTGGACTTATTTAAATTAATATTATTAAGAAAATCAATAATTTGACCCAATATTTTTGAAGGAACTGTTAAAAGATAAATATTAATTCCTATCAAAACTATTTCTACTAATATCCACAAAAAATGTTCCTTTATTAATTCTTTAAGTATCTTTTTCAAAACTACTACCTCCTTTTAATTTATAATATAAATGCAAAAATACCAAATATGATCAATTACATATTCGGCAACTACATGATTAAAGTATTGTATAACTTTTAATAGTATTTATTTTGATTTACAAAAATCATATAAATCTATTAATAGAGTTTAGCTTCTGTGTTTGGAATGAAAACAGGTATCTCTCTATAGATTTGAATTATAACAAGTATGTCAAAGCATGTCAATCATTTTTTGATTTTTTGTTGCATTTTGTGACTTGTAAGTGAAAATGTCCAAAATTTTAAAATCATTTGTAAGTAAAAATG
>OIGD01000377.1_pt1 | contig 55093 bp, 53 predicted proteins | sample 1582211 | NCBI WGS metagenome assembly OIGD01 (sample SAMN04414078, study PRJEB24778) | human gut metagenome | material: faecal | host: Homo sapiens
TTATGAATTTTTAACTTTGAAAGTATTGATTATACAACTCTTTAGATAAAGCCATTAATCAAAAGCTTTTGATTAATGGCTAAAACAACGTAAGGTCAGCGACCCTGCAAAGACATTCGACCAGCGAACGATGATTGTGAATTTCTAAAACACTGATGAATATGGCAACGAAAATGACCGCCAACGGAGTGAGCACAACCATCGCTCTCGGCACTGAACAATACGAGATATTCTACAATGCCTACCGCCCAAGACGCAAGCATTATCAATATGACTACCGCCACACTGACGGAGAATTATTCTCCTGTGTTGCACCCACTCTCAAAGAGTGCAGACAACACCGTGATGATTGGCTCATTAAGAAGAAATAACGACCAACGCCATAGTCGTAAACAGAGCGAGTAACCCTATGTGATATAGAGTTACCCGCTCATTTTGTTAAAAATTTCGGCCGCCACAGGCGGCGTTTCGGCTGCATACTAATCACCGCACATACAGTGCGGCGAACTCGGTCAGCCTGCGTTGGTGGAGTTGTTTGTGGAATTTGCCTTTGTAGCGGCAGTGGGCGGTGTATTCCTTGAAGATGTTGCGGTCGCCTCGGCGTAGTTTCTTCAGAATTGAGGATTTGTTGACAACTCCGGGCCCGCAGTTGTAGGCTAAAGTGCCTAACAGCACACTGTCTTTGCCGTATTGGGAGTAGAGGGCACAGAATTTTCGGAGGTCTTTTCGCAGGAGTGCGTCAGCTTGTGCCTCGGTCATTTGACAACCTCGGCGATATGGCTCTCCCGGCTGTACGCAATGACCGTAGCCCACATAGGGCCAGTGCTTCGGGTGGTGCATCGTTTCAAATTTCTTGATTATTAGCACAGCACGTTCAAACAACGGCAATTCCATTATGCTCCTTTTTGCGGCGTGGGCGGGCGTTGCTGCCGCAAGGGTCAGCAACGCCACGAAGAACATCAGTAACTTTCTCATCGGCTGATTGGGGTTAATGTTCCGGGATTGATGGGAGTCACGACCAAACCGCCAGTGCTACCACTGTCATCTTCTTCTTTGGTGTTGAACTCGAATGTCTGTTCCCACGGAGTTGAGCCGAAGTTATCTTCAACCACTATAAGGAATTTGTGGGCATCAGAGGACTGGGCGGTGTAGTTCAGGCGGAAGGTCTTGCTTTCGAGTAAAACACGGTCATTGTTTACCAACACCGGGCCGTCAACGAGTTTGAGCGTGCCCTCGCCGTCATACTGAAAGTAGCGGATTGTATAGAGGGTGTTGGTGTAGTTGCCTTCCGGCTGGATCTCAAAGCGTAGTTCCACAGTCTGCCCTTTGGTTATCTTTTCGGCGAAGGGCATTACTTCCACCGTGAACGGATAGGACTGTTGCACATCGAGGTCGTCAGAGCAGGACGAGAGTGTGAACACGAGGGCAAAGAGTGCTGCCCAGTAACCGCAAAGCGCTTTCGTAGTGGAACGGAGAAAGAACCCGAAGAAGCGGACGGGAGTAAGGCGCATCGCGCCAATCTTATTGAGAATTGTAGTCATAATTTTTCAGAGTTTTAATTTTGATTTTGTTGATTTTGCTTTTTTCGGAGTGAGCGACATTAAATAGTCGTTCAGATCCTTGTGTTGAGGATAGAGTGAGGATTTATCCGCCACCTTGTCGCCAAACTCACGTTGAAGTCTGGCGAAAGCCGCCCGACCTGCCACATCGTTGTCAAGATAGCATAGCACCAGCGGATAATGTTGCAGATAAGGTATTGCCTTGTTGAGATTTGACACGGAGTTGAGAACCACGCTGTCATTGCCGTCATTATAGCCAAGTCTTTCCGCTGAAAGAAAGTCTATGAAGCCTTCAAACACGTTGCACCGAGGGTTGCCGTTGGCGATATGCGTGATGTTTTTCGGCGGATATGCTCCCTTGAAAAACGGATTGCGCAGTTCATATCCGTGGGCATTGTTCTCAAAACCGATGGCATAGTACCTCTTGCCATGAAGCGTGTAGTCAACCTGCACGCAATAGCGTTGGGCGATGTCACGAGGTATGCCACGGTCAGCGAGGTAGTTCAGAAGTATCGGCGACTCCAGACGTGATATTTCAACATTCTCAAATGTCGGTTGCTCGACGAATGGCACGGGTTTATAAGGCTTTTCAACAGGTAACTGCATCTTTTGGGCGATGAACTCAGCCCGTCTAATGAAGTCTGTTTCTCCTGTCAACTCTCCGGCAAGGTTGAAGATGTCGCCACCTAAGCCGCTCCCAAAATCGAACCATAAATTTTTGCGCGGATTGACATGGAACGACGGCTTACGCTCATTGCGGTATGGAGAGTAGAACCACAGTCCTTTGCTGTCGCGTCCGGTCGGCTGATAGCCGAGGTGATTGAGAAAATCCACCAAAGGAATTTTCCGGATAGCGTCGATGTTCATAGGCGCATACCTCGTTTGCGTTGCGGTCGTTCCTGTTTCCTTTCCGGGTCATTTGCCGTGACATCATACATCTTCACATCACGCACCTTTTTCATTTCCGAGGCGATGAACAGGTTTAGTTCCGACTTTTTGGCACTGCCGATAATCTCATAGGCGAGGTCGTATATGCCGCCATACATTTTTTCGGGTTGTGCCTTATCGTACCAGCCGTTGGCTTCGGTATCCACAACGATATTGCCATTTGCCGAATATGGCGACTCGTAGATCAGGAGATTGCTGTTCCGGTCAATCGGCTCAAAGCCCATAGCTTTCATAAAATCTTCGAGAGGAAGATTTTTGGCGTCGAGGTCAATTACTGTCATTCCCATAGGCTCATTCGATTATGAATTTGACACCAACACCATACTGTGTATGGAAATGGCCCGTTGAGTTACCGAAAACAAACCGCTCCTTAACATTGGCTGTCAAGGCTATTTTATCGGATAGGTAAAAATCTGCCTGAACGGTCAGTGCGCCGCCATATATGAAGGCATCCCCGTTGTGGAGCGTGGATCCGTCGGACAGCTCCGACTTACCCCAGTTTACCGTTTCATATCCACCGAGGGCCGACACGCCGCCATAGAGATGGAACGTCTGCGAGTAGTCGCTCAACAGGTGGAGGTTGTAGCCGACCTCTCCAGTGAACTCTGCCACGGGGATACGCCCTTTTTCGCCGTAAGGCTTGTAAGTCTGGAGATACTCGCCGCCGAAAGTCCATGTGTTGGCGTTGCCTTTGAACACGGAGTAAGATAATCCGAAAGAATAGCCGCATTTGCGGGAGTTTCCGGTATAAAAGCCGTCCGCCATACTCGCCTTGATTTCCACGGCTGACATTCCGGGGAGGCATCGCTGGGCCATTGCCTGCCCCATGAAAAGGGCAAGCATGGCAGCGAAAAGAATTATCGCTTTTCTCATTGGTTACTGAATTGAAAGTTACACAAGTGTGAATCGTGGCTGCACTCGGCATAGCCAAACGAGTTTGTCTCTGCTCTCATTGGCACACGATTTCATCAATTACGTTGGCTCTCACAATATCCTCGTTCTCAACCACGAAAGACTGGTGTCGGCCGCCTTCCTTTTCGGCGACCTCGATAACGAGCTGTTTGTCGTCGGGGATAGTGAATTTCTCCAAAGCGAACACGGTTCGTTCCGATGATTTGCCGTGTACGACCGTCACATAGTTCTGGGCGCGGAGCGGTTCAAGTACCTGTTCCTGCATGGCTGTCCGTTTGATAACTTTCTTGTCCACAATCTTGAACGACACAAAATCAATGTCGAAAGCGATATTTGAGGTGTTCTTCAGTTCGGTGTGGAAGTAGAGCAATCCGTTGTTGGTATAGATACTTTTCAGTAGGAACTGGACACCGAAACGCTTGCTACCGATATGCTTGATTTCTCGCTTGTTCTGCTTATAGATAGATTTCATAATAAGTTTTACAAGCATCGGCGACTCCTGACCGAGCTTTTCCAGATAGATCTCCTGCGCGTTGTTGGGGCGGTTGACCGCCTCGCCGTCATGGAGAAAATCGGTCATCTCGATGTTGAGCAACAGCGGCTCTTTGGCGAACTTCACGTTAAATGAATAGTAGCTGCCATCTTCCGTGATAACTGAGAGGTTGGTTTCCTGCTTGAATGACTTGAAAGCCGATTTGACACGAAGCACGTTTTTTGCACCATCGGCGAGTCCGGCAACAAGGTTCTCATTTCCCAAATCCACATAAGTGATTTCTGCCGGAAAGATGATGTGCGTGGTCTTGTTGTAGCAAACCTCCAGTGCATGAGGGGGAATCATGCGGTCAAAGCCGACTTTTCGGGTAAGACCTTCAAACTTGTCGCCGTCGGTGTAGTTCGCACCGTACACGTTCATGTCGTGTTCGACTACCGTTTCAGTGTCAGACGACACGTTGTTATCGGTGTTTTTGGCTGCTTTGCCTTTGGCAAAAGCCGGGGTTGCCATACCTATTACGGCAATGGCGGAAAGAATAAATGTTTTCAATTTCATTGTACTTGGAAATTTATTTTTAGTGGTTTTGAATTTAGTTTTGTTCCGGCTGGTGCAACATGACCTTATAGCCGGCTTTGAGGTGTACTTTTACCTCGCGGACTTTCTTTGTGAGATAGGAGCTTACGCCGTTGAGTATGCCTCGCCCGACATCTGACACTATCTGCGCGCCGGCATTGGTGGAAATGTTGATTGAGCTGCCGACCGTGCTGCCCATATTGGCTCCAATCTCTTTCAGAGCGTCAGACTCCATAGAGTTGGGAATGTTGATACCCTCCTGACCGTCGGAGTCAAATACCTGTAATTCCACCTCATACACTGAGCCTTCCGACTCGACCGATGAAATCTCAATCTCCAGCCTCTCGCCCTGCAATCGGCTTTCGCCTGTTATTATCGTATTGCGTGGCACAAGTCTGTTTCCGACCCACATCGGCTCTGTAAGCCTCAATCTGACGGGCTGACCGTTGGCGATTGTCTGGTCGTTGGCAATCACAGCTGAAATGGTGTTCTTGCTTGATGTCCGCTGCACTCCAACAGAGGTGTTGAACCTACGGTTGGAAGATGATCCGAGCGATGAAACGACACTGTGGCTGACCTGTGCCACGGGCTGGACATTGCGTTTCCCTTTTTCTTCCTCCTGCTGTCGTGGCGGCTGGTAATTGCCACCGTTGCCATTGCCCATGTATTGGGCGGCAAGCTGATAGGAGCGTTCAAGCAACTCCATCTCATCGGGCGATTTGTGGTTGTAGTTCGGCATTGACTGTTGCATTTCCAGTTCAGCGATACTCTCCTGCAACTCGGCTACCTGCTGTGCCTCGCCCGACGGCTCATGGATATAGAAATCCTGCAAGGACGCCTGAGCCTGCTGATATGCGTCAGCCGATGATTGGATAGCGTCCGGCATATCGGTCGTTGGCTGAGCGGCAACTGTATCAAGTGTCGCCGATATGCTTTCGAGTTGAGCCTGCCGGGTTTCCTTCTCCTTATTCTGCGCATCCTGCTCATAGGCGGCAATCTTACTGTCCGGCATACCGTTGGTTGTTCCGTCGGGAAGTTCGGTGTTTGCTTTGCCTGCCACCTTTTCATCATCTCCGCTTGGAGCGAATATCAGCCAGATGCACACAAGGCACGACAGGCACAGCACGGTATAGACTGCAATCTTCTTTACCCGCTCACAGTCAGCCGGAGTCTTTGGCGTTAGCCGGTTCCTGAGTTCGTCAATCAGTTTCATGGCTCATTGTTTTAGTGGGTAAATCGAGTTGTCGGATATGCTCAATCTCTATGGATTGGCGAGCATGACCCGCGCCTATCTTGTAACAGGCGTTGCCGAACACGAAGAAGGCAGCGAGGATGAAAGCCGACAGGAGAATTGTCACGACCATCAGCCTCTGGTTATGGGGCAGGTCATCGCACGCCTTCTTGATTTTGGCGGTAAGTCGCCCCTTCGGTGTGTGCCACACCTTATTATATAAGGGCGATACGAGGTTTCTGATTTTTAGTTTCATTGAGATAAAGTACGTTTGGTGGTTATCAAATCTTTATTTTCAAGTATCGTCAGCCCCTCGATCATGAAGCCGTTAGGATTGTCGTCCGAGCGGCCGGTGTTGACAAGGCGGCAATCCGTGACAAGTGACCTTTCCGTCACATTGCTTTGGCGGATAATCATCTGCCGTGCGTATGTCCTGACATTGTAGGGATAGTCGTTGAAATTGCAGATGATGCTGTCAACCTGAAGCACCTGAGATATATTCCCGGCGATTATGCGGTTGTAGTAGCCTTTCTCTACATAGTCAGAGTAATAGTTATAGGCACTTTTGTCAGCCAGTGACATGGCGCGGTTGATGTTGTGCTCAATCGCAGACTTGTCGGGCGACAGCGTGAAGAACAGCTCATGGAAGCGTCGGACGTGTTCACGCGCCTCCGCCGGGCGGTTCTGTTCCATGTCCTGCGACAAGGCGAGCATCAGGCTCTTGCCGTTGTCAAGGACATAGATTTTCTCCCTCTGCTTTTCGGCAAATCTGAGCGACATCATCACGGAGGCTACCGCGACCAGAGCGCAGAGCGATATGACGATTATGCCGAACAGACGGATTTGCCTGAAAGATGTTTCGATGTTTTTTAATGACTTAAATTCCATTTAATCAATTTTTGAATGTATTTTTCAAAAGTTTTCCTGCCCGTCCGACAGCATTTCCTGAAAGTCCTCCGGCTATACTTCCGCCTATTCTGCCTCCTGACATTGCGGTGCTGTTGATTGAGCGACCATAGCTGCCCATACCACCTGCCTGAATTATCCAACCGGCGACCGTAGGTATTGTGAAATAGCCGATTATGCCGATAATCATGAAGACGATGTAACAAGTGTTTGAGCCGTCCAGATCCGCATTGGGGTTGTTCGTCAGTTCAGAAATGTCGTTCTGGAGCATCAGCACCTGTATCTTGGCGAGTATCGTGCTGAACAGGTCGGCAACCGGCAGCCACAGATATGTCTGAATGTATCGACATATCCATTGGACGAGGGTGTTCTGAAAGCCATCCCAGACGGAGAGCGCGAATGATATAGGCCCAAGTATCGCCAGCACAATCAGGAAGAAAGTCCTTATCGTGTCTATCGTCAGCGAGGCAGCCTGAAAGAGCATCTCCAGCAGTTCACGGAAGAAATTGGAAATCGCTTTCTTCATCTTGTACATTCCTCGCTCGATATACATTCCGGCGGCTGTGCCGACCTCCGTCACTCCGAGTTCATCAATCTGTCTGTCAAACTCGGCATCATCGACGAGGTAGGCGGTTGACGGGTCACGCATCATTTGTTCATATTCCAGCCTGTCCTTTTCCTCGCGGTATTTCTGCATATCGAGCGTCTGCCCTTCGAGCATTCCGGCAGTGCCCTGTACTATCGGCGACATCACGGAGTTGATTGTGCCGAGTACGACCGTCGGGAAGAACATGATACAGAAGCCTATCACGAAAGGTCGGAGCAACGGGAATACATCAATCGGTTCGGCTCTCGCCAATGACTGCCAGATACGGTAGGCAACATAGAACAACGCGCCGAGCCCGGCAATGCCCTGTGCGACTCCCGTCATGTCTTCGCACAATGGCATCATCTCATCGTAGAGCGACCGGAGTATGGTATGAAGGTTTGAAAAATCGATGGAGCAAAGCATAGGCATTACCAGTATTTTTCAGAACCGTCGCCGTACAGGTTGATTACCCTCTGCGTATCAGCCTTTTTCTTCGCACGGAGATATGACACCGAAATGTTCTTGTTTGTGTAGTAGGCGGTCAGACTTTTAAGCCGCTTCATCTCATTGTAGCAATCATCTACGACATCCATTCTGTCCTTGTCGGTCATGGATAGTGTCGTGATGTTCACAACTTGCTTGAGGTCATTGAGCACACCTGTTGCATCTTCGAGTATCCTCGTGTAGCCGGAGGCGATTGCCGATAGTTCCGCCGATGTGTAGTTCGGGTCGGTCAGCATCTTCTTGTAGTTGTTGACATAGTAGCCGGATATGTCGCCGAGCATCAGGACTGTCTGCTGCACCTTTCGGGCATCGCGGACGAGGTTGTTGACCGCTTGCAGTGCATCATAATATTTCTTTGCCTGCTGGTAGATTTTCACGGTTTCCTGAAACGATTTTACCATGTGAGTGGCAGTCTGTGATTCCTGCACCAGCGACTTTGACGAGTTGACTATGCTTTGAGCAATGTTGGACGGATCTATGACTGTCCACTGGGCTTTCGCCCTGCCGGTTCCGAGTAACAGGCAAAGAGCGATAAGCGGGATTATGAATTTCAACTGTTTCATTATAATTCTTTGTTTTTGGGTTATCTGATTTTGTGAGCCATGCCCACGATTATTTTTGCGGTGGTTGTCAACAGTTTGAGCATCACACTCAGGAGGGTCGCGAGGACAAAGAGCAAGCCTGTCGCAGCGGTAGCCGCGAGTTTCAATAACTTCATATTTCATCTGATTTAATGGATTAGGGCTTGCGCCTTTCAGATGCTAATTGCCGGATAGCCATCTCAATGTCCCCGCCAAGTTGGGCGGCGCGGTTGAGCACCTGAATCTTCTCCGTTTCCTCGGTGGTGTAGCATAGATATTCCTCCGGCGACACCTCGGTGGCATACACGGCGGATTGTGTTCCGCCCAATCCGATCCAGACTTCTTTATAAAGTCGGTTGGGATTATTTGCCATGTTGATACTGAGTATCTGCGCTTTCTCTTTGTCGGTCAATCCGAGCAGCTCCTGTATCTGGTCGAAGCGGTTCATGTACTTTCGCTGGTCGAGCAGTATCTTACAGTCGGAGTTGTTGATGATAGTTTCCTTGACAATCGGTGACGAAATAATGTCGTCAACCTCCTGTGTGACAACAACTGCCTCGCCAAAATACTTTCGGACAGTCTTGAACATATAGCGCATATACTCAGCCATGTTAGCCGTTGACAACGCTTTCCACGCTTCCTCGCAGATTAGCATCTTTCGGACACCTTTCAAGCGACGCATCTTGTTGATGAAGGCTTCCATTATGATGATTGTCACAATGGGGAACAGGTCTTTATTATCGCGGATAGCATCAATCTCGAACACAACAAACCGCTTATTGAGAAGGTCGATATTCTCCTTTGAGTTTAGCAGGAAGTCAAAGCGTCCGCCGTGGTAATACTGGCGCAGGGTCGTCAGGAAATTGTCAATGTCGAAATCCTGTTTGTAAATCGGGATTGGACGGTTAGCCATTTCCGTACGGTAATCGTCGCGCATGAACTCATAGAAGGAGTTGAAGCAGGGAACGATCTCTTTGTTTTGGCGCATCTTGTCGAGGAACATGGAGAGTGCTGAGCCAAGTTCCCCGCTTTCGGTCTTGCTTATTCGGTCGTCCTCCGACTTCCACAGAGTCAGCAGCAGTGTCTTGATGCTGTCCTTTTTCTCCACGTCGAACACCCCGTCGTCAGTGAAAAACGGATTGAATGAAATCGGCTTTTCCTCGGTATAGGTGTAATAAATACCATCCTCGCCGTGGGTTCGGTTGTGGATCAGGTTGCACAGTCCTTCGTATGAATTGCCGGTGTCAATCAGCAGCACATGGGTTCCTTGCTCGTAGTATTGGCGCACCAAGTGGTTTGTGAAGAATGACTTTCCGCTACCCGACGGGCCAAGTATAAACTTGTTGCGGTTGGTGGTTATGCCACGCTTCATAGGTTCATCGGAAATGTCCAAGTGAACGGGCTTACCCGTAAGGCGGTCAACCATCTTTATTCCGAATGGAGAGAGCGAGGAACGGTAATTTGTTTCGGCAGTGAAGAAGCACACGGCAGGTTCGATGAAGGTGTAAAAACTTTCCTCAGCGGGAAAATCAGCCTCGTTGCCGGGCATCGCCGCCCAGAACAGTGTCGGGCAGTCGATGGTGTTGTGCCTCGGCATACAGCCCATAGTGGCGAGCTGACCGCCGACATCGTTCTTGATCCGTCGCAGTTCCTCAGCGTCATCGCTCCACGCCATGATGTTGCAATGACAACGCACTGAGGTCAGGCTGTAAGAATGTGCCTCGTTGAGATAGCGGTCAATCCACTCCTTGTTGATAGCGTTGCTGCGGCTGTACTTTGACAGAGAGTTCATGTTGCGTGCCGTTTTCTCAAAACGGGCAAGGTTCTCATCGTGGTCATCAATCAGCACATACTGGTTGTAGATGTGATTGCACGGCAACAGTAATCCGACAGGAGATGCAAAGCTCAATCTACAATCAGATCTATCCGTTGAGAGTCGCTCATATCGGTTGTCAGTGCTGACTTTGCCGGGGAGGTCGTCGGTGTCGGAGAGCGTGTGAAGGCACAGCATCTTGTCGCCGATGCGCATTTCCTTTGCCGACAGGTCAATATCTTCAAGGCAGTTGACATCGCCCATAGATAGCGACATATACCTTTCGATAATACCGGAGGTCGTTTCCGTGCCGACAATCTCATCGTCGGACAATCGGCGCAGCTTGATGTAGCCGGTGTCGTTGATTATGCGCTCGAACTGTTCAACCGACTCCATGAACTTGACAATCATCTCGTGGTTCAGCTCCTTCGGAGTGATACGCCCACGGCAGAGAGTTGAGAAATTGCTCTGCTGGCGCATACGCTCCTTCGTTGTCTTAGTCAGGAACAGGTAGCACCTGTGAGCTAAGTACGGACGCTCATTGAAATGGCGTTCAAACGACCTATCTAAAAATGAAAGGTCATCTTTTTGCAATTCGGGCTTATAGTTCTCGGCCATGAACCAATCCTGCTTATGTACCACGGAGAAGTGAGGCAGCACCTTTATCGCCTTGCACCAAGCGGCGTGCATGGCCTCATACTCCTGACTTGTGACCGTGAACAGTTCCGGGAGGCCCACCTCAAAGGCCACGGTGATGTCCGCGTCCTTTGAGATGATGCAACCGTGTTCGACCGCCAACAACGGCAGCTTGCTTTCGAGGGTCGTTGCTTTAAGTGTATTCCTCATTTTCTTCCTTTTATTAAACGGGTTACGCGCAATCGGTTGATTATGTATCGCGGATGATACTTTGATGCTGACAGTTTCATCAGTCCATGTTCGCCATATTTGGCGTTCAGATGAAATGTGAGCCAGACAAGGATTGATGTGGCGATGACACCGAAGCCTATGCAGAACCATTGCGATATTCCCACGATATACATGATGACGAACAACACGAACATTGCAAGCAATCCGCCGGCGAAGATGAACAGATACTGCGCTTTCAATCCTTTGTACTCAACCGAGCGTCCGATACCCTTATTTATCTGATACTCGGACATTAGAGGAAGAATGAACGGAGAATGGTGGCGGCTACGATAAGGAAGATGCACGCTCCGAACCACGACGCGGCAGTCTTACTGGTGTCAGGGTCGCCGCTCGACCACTTGGAGTAAACCTTGATACCGCCGATAAGTCCGACAACGGCACCGATTGCATACACCAGCTTTGTGCCAGGGTCAAAATACGAACTCACCATTGAGGTGGCTTCGTTGATACCCGCCATGCCGTTTCCGGCGGCAAATGAGTTGGTTACTGTGGCTGCAATAAGCAGCAGTGTGAAAAGTTTTCTTTTTGTCATGTAATCTTTGTTTTGTGTGGCGCAGACGGGATATTTCCTTGCCACGGGTTTTAATTCAGTTGTCTGGGATTTTAGTGTTATCAGTTTTTATAGTCGCTGATGTGAAAGTTGTCGATGCTGTCAGGCAATTCTTTTGCCTTTTTCGGTTTTGGCGCAGGCTTTTCCTTTTCAGCTGTTTTATCTTCCTCTCCGTCTATAAGCTGTGCATTATAGTCGGCTATCATGTTGAGGAAGTTTGTATGCAGAGGTTCAGGAAGCGACATCACAAGATTTGTTCCGTCAACACTGAGCATTGCACCCACGGCTCTTGCCTTATCCTCTTTTGACGCGGACTTGTCTTTGAGCGTTGACAAACCTTTGTCAAGGTCATCAAAGGCAGGCACACTCTCATCATCTTCGCCAGTAGCGGGTTCCTGCCCATCGGCAGGGCCTTCAATACGGTCGTCTTGAAAAGCCTTGTCAACATCTTTCACAGCCGTGAAACGGTGCTTTTTATCCACTTCATCATCGAATACCGTATCATTTTCCTGAAGAAACTCCTTCACCTCGTTTCTTACCATGCCTGGGAGCATATCCGCAATAGCCGAGCGAATTTCCTCAATATGAATGGTTGACTTAGGTACAAGGTCGTCATTCTTCAGCTGTTCTTGCGCAACATCGCTTTGGGCGGTCTGAATTTCAACCTCTGCATGTACCGCGTCTTTCTCCCGGTTGATGTTGAAACGAACATTGCCGCGCAGGAAGAAGAACCAGATGATCGCCACATTAGTGATTAGCAGAAGGACTAATAACACCTTCATAGACGGCGGACAGGGCTTGCATTGAACAACGATTCGATTGTGGCGGCGTTCCTTTCAAAGTGTTCGAGGATGATTTCCTCAACGTATGCTCCGATGGAAGCCTGACCTTGCCCCATGATACCGGCATACTTGGCGATACGGTGGACGAGTTCACGATTGACGAAGATACCTTTGCGCGGTGCTTCGATACGGTTACGCGACAGGAAGCGGTCAAGATACTGCGCTTCTGCACTGTCACTCTTTTTGTTGGATTTCTGTTTCTTTTTGTCGAAAAACATAGTTTTGAGTTTGAGTTATTGTTTAGGGATTATTAAACCGGGCATATCAGCGAGCATTGCATTGATAGTATCCGCATGGGTGTCGATGTGGTCGTGCAGGATATTCTCCACAAATCCGCCCACTGTGGTCTTTTCATCGCCGGTCAGACGTATGATTTTCGTAATCATCTGAGCGGTTTCAGATGATATACGGATTTGTCGTCCGAAGCCGCTGATACGCCTTTCTGCCATGTACTTGGCTTTGTAGGCTTCAATCCTGTTGTCGCTTTTCTTTTTCATATTTTAACTTTGAATTTCTCAGTAAGAAGTCTGGTTATCAGTTCGGAGTTGTCTTCCAAATGCCGGGCAACGACATTGTTGATGTATTGCGACACGCTGGTCTCATTCTCACCTATGATAATCACTATCTGGTTGATTAAATCGTGCATATCACGGTTAATCAGAGCCTGTCGCGGCCCTTTGCGGAAATTGAGATTGCTTTTGTCGTAGATGTAGGTTTCCATATAATTTTCAACTACATCATCATTTTTCTCAATTTTCTTGTTCGGCTTGGTCGATTTCTCCTGTTCTCGTTGCACCGGCGGGGAGGTGGGCGCAGCAGGTTTGGGGCGCAGCGCGTGCAGGAATTGCTCACCCTGCTCGTTGATTTCCTTTTCATTTACTGCCATAGTCAGATGCCGATTATTCCCATTATTTCATCTGCCATTTCCTCAATGCCGCTTCCTTTGAGTGAGGATTTATCGGGAGGAAGGATAGTGGAACGGAACACACTGAAACGCTTTTCTCCTTGACCTTCCTTTCGGAATTTAGTGCTGTCGGGCAGTACCGTTTCCATTACAGGAATACCAAGGACACTGACGAACTGTTCACAGAGTCGTTGAAGCTCGTTGCGTTCACGCGACGGTACTTTATTCCACAGCAGATAAAGCCCCTTGATGTTGGATTTACCGGTGGAGATAAACTCATTCTGGACGATGTTGGAAAATGATATTGATGTTTCCATAACCATCGGATCTGTGGTAATCGGACAGAACACATAATCCATCTGTGCGATTGTGTTAATCACATGATTGTTGTTGACTGTGCCGGGCAAGTCGAAGAAGATAATCTGCGGTGCGTTCTCCATTGCGGCATATCCTGCGGCGACAGCAAGGGCATCTTCAGGTGTTGACCGCTCGATAACGTATGCCGCTCCGTTGCGGGCTTTCCATGTACGGTACACGATTTCATTCACCTTCTTGCTCTTCTCTGCAAGAAGATAATCACGGTCACGCAGGTCTGCGAGATTGTACTGCGGATAGTCGCAGTCTATGGCAATCAGGTCTATTCCTTTGACGAAATAGAAATAGCTTGCCAATACAGCCGTGAGGGTTGTTTTGCCGGCTCCACCTTTTTGAGTGGAGACAGCCACATAAAGTGGTTTTGCCATTCAAAATGAAATTAAAATGTTAATACTGTTTTTGGGGAGCACTATCTGCTACTTGTCGCTTTCGGCCTGTGGTCCGCTTAGCTGAAAAAGGGATTTCCACCGTTCTGACGACCGGACTTATATCGGTGGAACTTTACCCTACGGGGGAAGCCATGTGACGGCAATCTATCTATATCTTGATAGATACTTTTAAGTTCATTAATGAATGAACTTGCCAAATGATTTTTGACTGAATGAAGCGATTGATTGCCTCATTTGTCAATACTCTTTTTGAACTATGGTTTCCTCAATAAATTCAATGTTCGATGAACTGGAGAATAAATCGGTTTCTGAGCCTTTGAATTGGTCGGCTCATCAGCCTGTTTCTCCCTCAATTCCTCTGCAAAGTAACGCACAGAATTTCTAATTTCCTAACAATCTGAGGCTTGTGGAGTATATTGACTAATGATTGACTGATTGTGACTAATACAGGTATGGTGTGCAGCCGCAAAATTGGCTGTAACTTTGCAGTGTCGGAACATCATGCCCGCCAACGCCGTAATTCCAGACGGTAGATTTTGGTTATAATGCCTCTTTTGAAAGATATGATTTCAGGTAATGACCGGCACCGGATTTCTTCTTTTGACTGTTTACGCCAATTTCTTCTTAAATGGAGTTTCACATGAAACCTGCAAGGTATGTGTTCTGCTGCAAACAATTAAAATTGCAGCACAACACCCTTGCGGTTATCACCGGGGGAAGTAGCTCCAAAGTCGCACTTCCTTGAACTTATAACCTGCGGTGGCTTCAGTGATACCTTCCGGCGCAACCCACTAAAATCTCCATACAAATGAATCCAAAGAATTACAGAAACGCTGGGAGACATCCCAAACTTGACCCTACGGTATTCCGCTGTTCGGTCAACTTCAACGCTATGGAGCAAGCCCAGCTCCAAGCCATGCACGAAAAATCAGGAGTGGAATCACTGTCCGCTTTCATCAAGTTGCAGATTTTCGGAAAGCCGTTCAAGGTCTTCTATGTTGATGAAAACTCGCGAATCTTCATTGACCGTCTTTCCGACTTCAATGCCCAGTACCGGACTATCGGAGTAACCTACGACCGCGCGGTAAGAGAACTGACCGCACACAATACGGCGACGCGTTCATCAGCCGCCATGCGTGAACTTGTTTCCGTCACCAAACAGTTGGTGAACGTGAGCCACAAGATTGTAGAACTGGCAGAAAAATTTGATAAGGAGTGGTTGCAAAAATATCGTTAGGCAACTCTCTGTACCGGGCATTGGTGTATAATTCGGAAAAGATCAACAAGGAGGATGGTCGGTTACTGGTTACAAACAAAATCTATAACGACGGCACGGGTAAAATAAATATCAATCGTGCCTATCAGGATTTCCGTAGCTGGATACCGACATCGACACGTACTGAGCGACCGATGGTGCATATCTCACTCAATCCTCATCCCGATGACAGGTTGAGCGATGTGGAGTATGCGGAGCTTGCGCGTGAGTATATGGAAAAGATGGGGTTCGGTGATATGCCTTATATGGTGTATAAGCACATGGACATCGACCGACATCACTTACATATTGTGGCGCTCCGTGTTGATACCGACGGGCGGTGCATATCGGATAAAAACAACTTCTACCGCAGTAAGGACATCTGCCGGGAGCTGGAGCAGAAATACAATCTCCGCTCGTCTGAGCGTCAGAAGATTACACCTGATATGCCTATCCGTAAGGTTGACCCTTCCGGTGACATCAAGCGTCAGCTTGCCAATGCTGTGAAAATGGTCGGTATGCGTTATCGGTTTCAGACTTATGGCGAATACAATGCAATCCTATCCTTATTCAATATAAAGTGTGAGCCTACGGACGGAAAGGTCAACGGACGTGAGTATCATGGATTGGTGTATTTTGCCACCGATGATAAGGGCAAGACAATAGCAACTCCATTCAAATCCTCACGCCTCGGCAAGTTTGCCGGGCGTGAGGCTATTGAGCAGCGGTTTGAACGGGACAAGGAGAAGATTGAGCCAATGAAAACAAAAGTTATCATTGCGCCAATACTTGCAGCTTGTACCGGTAAAGATGACTTTGTCGCCAAACTCAAGGAAGCAAAGGTAGATGTGTTGTTCCGATATACTGCCGAAGGGCGTATCTATGGAGTCACATTCATCGACCATAATAATATGGTTGTACTGAACGGTTCCCGTATTGGCAGAGAGTTCTCAGCCAATGCTCTTGAAGAACGGTTCAATGATAATCAGCGACAACACACAGTTGAGCCGGAGGAGCAACTGTCGATTATTCCAGTTCAAGAAGCATCAGCAAATGATGATAGTCATAACGCCTCTGCCGGAACTGACACACAGACTCAATCACCCAATCCAAGTCAGCGCAGTTCTACTCGGTCAACAACTCGGAACAATGACTATGATAACGCGCCGATACTTCCCGGACTCGACTTGTTCCAAGTCGGCTCCGGCTTCAATGCCGAGGAAGAAGCCTTCTATCGTGAGATGCAGCGGCGTAAGAAGAAACGCCGCCGTGGACCCAAACTTTAACTTAACTCAAAGAAAAAATGTCACAACAAGAAGATGATCTCAGAGCTTTGGCGCGGATAATGGATTTCCTCCGTGCCGTTAGCATTATACTGGTAGTGGCAAACCTATATTGGTTTTGCCCGGAAGTCCGACCGACCGAAGGGTGGTTCACAAAACTTATGGCGAAAGTCCTCACCGGCTTTCAATCGTCATGCGGAATGTTCACATCGCAGTATTCTACCAAATGGTTCTCTCTGCTTCTTCTCGCCACTTCATGTTTCGGCACGAAGGGCGTGAAAAACCAGAACATAACATGGCGCACTATATGGATATTGATGGCTGTAGGTACAATACTGTTCCTTTTCCCAAAAGGGCATTGGCTGATGTATGTCGCAACAACCGTCATCGGCTATATATGTCTGCTTATGTCGGGCGTTTGGATGAGCCGGTTGTTAAAGAACAACATGATGGACGACCGTTTCAACAACGAAAATGAATCGTTCATGCAGGAAACAACGTTGATGAAGAATGACTATTCGGTCAATCTTCCGACACGATTCTATTACAAAAAGAAGTGGAATAACGGCTATATAAATGTCGTCAATCCGTTTCGCGCCACGATTGTACTCGGCACACCCGGTTCGGGTAAGTCTTATGCCGTTGTCAACAGTTTTATCCGCCAGCAGATCGCAAAGGGCTATTCAATGTATGTCTATGATTACAAATATGCTGACCTCTCTATCATAGCGTACAATCAGATGCTCAAACACAAGAATGTCTATAAGGAGAAATATGGTGTCGAGCCTAAATTCTATGTGATTAACTTCGATGATCCGCGCCGCAGTCATCGTTGTAATCCCATACATCCGGCCTTCATGACCGATATATCTGACGCTTACGAATCTGCATATACCATACTCTTGAACCTCAACAAAACGTGGGTGCAGAAGCAGGGCGATTTCTTCGTTGAGTCACCGATAATCCTGTTGGCGGCTATCATCTGGTATCTCCGGCTGTATGAGAACGGTAAGTATTGTACCTTTCCACATGCTATAGAGTTTCTCTGCCGCCCATACGAGGATATTTTCCCTATCCTCACCAGTTATCCCGAATTGGAGAATTATCTCTCTCCATTTATGGATGCGTGGCTTGGTGGGGCGGCGGAGCAGCTCATGGGGCAGATTGCATCAGCGAAAATACCTCTTACCCGTATGATTTCACCGCAGTTGTATTGGGTTATGTCGGATAGTGAGTTTACACTCGATATAAACAATCCGCAGGCTCCTAAAATTTTGTGTGTCGGCAATAATCCCGACCGCCAGAACATCTACGGAGCAGCGCTCGGACTTTACAATTCCAGAATTGTGAAACTCATTAACAAGAAAGGAATGATAAAGTCCTCAGTGATAATTGACGAGCTCCCCACGATATATTTCAAGGGCTTGGACAATCTCATAGCTACCGCTCGAAGCAATAAGGTTGCGGTCTGCCTCGGCTTTCAGGATTTCAGCCAGTTGGAACGTGACTATGGCAAGCCGGAAGCAGCTGTTGTAATGAATACCGTCGGCAATATTTTCTCCGGCCAAGTGGTTGGCTCGACCGCCAAAACGCTGTCGGAACGGTTCGGTAAGGTGTTGCAGAAACGGCAGTCAATCTCGATCAATCGTCAGGATATTTCCACTTCATTCAATACGCAGATGGATAGTCTTATCCCGGCAAGTAAGATTTCAACTCTCACGCAGGGTATGTTTGTCGGAGCTGTCTGCGACAATTTTGATGAACGTATCGACCAGAAGATTTTTCACGGTGAAATTGTGGTTGACAATAAAACTGTATCCGCTGAAACAAAGGAATATAAGCCAATTCCGGTAATCCATGAATTTATTGATGAACAGGGCAACGACTGTATGGACGAGTGCATAAAAGCCAACTATGATCGTATCAAAGCGGAAGTGAAAATGATTGTAGAATCCGAGAAACAGAGAATTGCCTCCAATCCTCAACTTTGCCACCTGCTTAACAAGCACTAACCCCATTATACTCACCACCCCGACAGAAAATACTCTGCCGGGGTGGTGTATTCTTGTGCTGTTGTATCTTATAATACCGCTGCTATCTTACGGATATTTGCAAGGCGACTCATGAAATTTGAATCGGACTTTGCAACCTGCATATTGTAGTCTGCCTGAAGTTGCAAAAACATATTTGCGGATATGCCCAATGCAGCTTCGAGCAAAAGAGCCAGTTCTGTATTCACGCCACGTTTGCCGTTGACAACCTCATTCAGCAACGACGGAGATACTCCAATTTGTTCCGCAAGTTTGGCTTGTGTCAAATGACGTTCTTCCAACTCATCGCGTATAAGTTCTCCGGGGTGAGTCGGCTCAAAAGGTGTCAGATTGTTTGCAATCATTGACGGGTCGATGTTCGGAAATGTTGTCATATCAGTTATTTAACGATGCAAAGTTAACGATAGCTTTTCAAATTCACAAATTTGTGAAGAAAAACACATCCCGACAGTTTGGACTGCCGGGATGATGTTGTTATGCTGAGGTTGTTTCTTTCTTCTTTTTCTTGTCGAGGTCTCTTTCTATGCGTTCAAGGAAGGTGTCGCGGAGATTGTCGATAAAATCCGTGTAGCTCTTTTTGCATCGGTATTTCATATCTGCGTAGCAGGTATTAGCGTATGCCTCGCTTATTTCCATGCCGAACAGGGCGGCAAGTCCAGATATGATCTCATAGATTGTAACTCCGGTTGAACTATAAGCAGCGGCGTGAATGGCTCTTCCAAGCTGAACAATGTCAGCTTTGGTAATTTTGCCGCTGACAGCCAATGTCCGAAGTGCGGTGTTGTCTTTCTTTGTCGGCAATGGCGGGTGTGTTATCATCAGGCGCACATGCTCAATCATGCGGCTGAGAAAAGAGATTGCACGTTGGATGAATTTGGAGATTTCAGTGGCGACCGTTTCGAGGAGTAGCTGGAGTTCTTCCTGAACGTATGACAGGGAGAAGTGAACATCGTGCCAGATTACATCCGGCGCATAACACATTGCTGTGGTTGTTTCTTTGAACTCCGACAGCGAACTGCCCAAGAGATCATGCCGCCCCTCCTTAACGTGAGCGAAAAATGCAGATTGCAGTAGTATTAAGTGCTTCATATAGTTTGTTTTACTTGATTCGTTGAATTACGAGATATAAACCACGTAGCACTTGCAATGGATTGGTCGGTTATTTAATTTTGCGTGAAAAGTCTATGTGATAGTGAATTAAGATAAGGTGCCGTAGAGCAACAAAAAAATGGAAATCGGAATTAAATTCCGATAGCGGTAATTTTTTCCGAGAAATGAAAGATTTTATTATAAAAAAATAGCGTGCAACTACGCACTTATAGTGACGGCTCTGGTATTGCCTTGTATGAGAGTACGCAGATGCACGCTATGCGATAAGCATAGCATAAGCATCACGCATAAGCTCTCATAGTTACGATTTACCAGATTTTCACTATAAACTTTTGCGGTGTTATGATATGTAGTATGTCGGTGTGATTGACTCTTCAATCACAGTATTCGCTGTTTTGCGCTGCAAAGATAGCGATTTTTAGCGAATTATGAGGTATATATTATTCGCTTTTGCCAATATTATATCTCTTACGCAGCTCATATAGAGTCCTTTCCGTTATGCCAAGAAGTTTTGCCGCTCCTTTCCAAGTTCCAGCTCTTTGATAAGCCTTGATGATACTATCCTTTTCATTATTCGGATTCTTGATGTTCAAGTCGCAGACCCCTATGGATTCAGAGAGGTTGAAAACGATGTCCGCCTCGGATATGGTATCGTCTTTGGCGTGGAAAGCGGCGAAAAGGACGATGTCTTTCAGCTCGCGCACGTTGCCGGGCCACGGGTAGAGTTTCAACGCCTTTATCGCAGATGCGTCGAGGTGCTTTCGCGGCTTGCCTGTTTGGGCGGCATAGCGTTTGAGGAAGAAGTCGGCGATTTCAGGGATGTCCTCGGTGGTTTCTTTCAGCGACGGAACAGAGATGTCGGATTGACGGAGTATATAGAACAGATTGGGGCGGAAGGTCTTTTCCGTCACCATCTTCATCAGCTCCGGTTCCGCAGTGCAGATAACGCGAACATCGGGGTGCTCCGTTTCAAGAATGTGCAACAGCACTGATTGTTTCTCAAAGGAGAGAAGATGCACATTCTTCAGAATGATTGTACCTCCTGTGGCTCTGTGAAAGTAGCTCTTGATGCGGTTGTAAAGTTCACTCCGCTCTGATGTCGGGTCATGCAAACCGATGAAAGCGGCACTGCCGGCTTCAATGACGGTGTGAGGTTTCTGCTCCCGCGAACTGTTGAGGTAGATCTGATGTGCCACCTGTTCCTTGCCTGAACCGCACTCTCCGAAGATGATTGCGTTGGCATTGGTTGCGGCGATTGCATTTATCTTCTCCTCAATCGTCTGCCATGCCTCACTTTTGCGTGGCAACAGTTGGTTGTCAAGCGTAAGCACTGACATTTCCGGTTTTGCATACTTCTCAACCGTTTCTACGAGCTGTTTGTCAAGGGCACGACGTTGAATGATGTCGGTTGCGCCTCCACCACTCATTACGTTGACAATATCCAAAGGATCAAGGCTTTCTACTATGGCTATAACGGGGAAGCCGAAGCCTTCCGTCTTTAACCAGTTAATAAACTCTCTTGCGGTACCGTCCGACAAACGCATTGCCGTGACGATAACCGCGCCGGGAGGCAGCTTTGCCGCCTCAATTTTTCCGGATTCGATGCTATCAACACTGATAGGGTCATATCCTGCCCGCACAAGCAGACTTGATATGGCCCTAATATCTGTTGAAGTAGCATCAATGATAAGGATTTTATTCATTGATATTTGTATTTAGTTACTGCCGCTATTTATCGGCGTTTATTTTCAAAATCCCGCTGCTTCCCAAAAATTTCGAGCTTTATATAATTCCGAATTTGTGATGGGATCGACCTTTATTTCGATTGTATCCTCACGAGCAAGCCAACCTAAGGCAGCATTTATTTCTCGATCGGAAAGATGAGAGACTTCCCTCAGTTTTTTATAGCACCAATAAGTGCCAGTGTTCATTATGTGCCACAAGCGTAAAGCATTGCGGCCAATTACATCAATATTCATGATATGTTTCATTTTAGATTTATTGATCTGATTTGTTCTTTTCCCAAATAGTCTTATACAATACCGATGGTTGTATGTTGAACTGACTTTTGAATGAGCGAGAAAAGTGCGAGAAACTTTCAAAACCCAGATCGAGCATTATCTCAGATGGGTGCATGGCTTTCTCCACGATAAGTTTATAGGCTTCATTCAGACGTCTCATGAGCAACCACTTTCCGGGTGTCACACCAAACAGTTTGATAAAGTCTCGTCGGAATGTTGACAGGCTACGTCCTGAAGCAGCCGCCATTTGTTCAAGTGAGATATTCTCCATATAGTGTTTTTCCATGAAATCGGTTAGATTTATTTTGTGAAGATTGCAGACATGGAAAAACCAATTTCGTGCCTGTGAATTTATACAGGCGAGAATATTAAGACATTCCTGCATCTTGAGATATACAAGATGCTCATTAGCCCTGTAATTATTTCTGATACCTCCTGAAATTCCAGCAAAGAAATCTCTTAACAGCATATTTTTAGGAAAAACCATCATAGGCATATCGCCAGAAGAGTATTGATTTGAATTTTCTTCAGATGAAGCAGTCCGCATCAGGAACTCTGACACAGCGTCTTTAGATATGCGTATATTGATTGTTCGGAGTTGCCGGTCAGTTGAAATCTCTATTTCTGTAATTGGACTTACGACACAAACAAAACCGGAACACATAGCGTGGAATTTGTCGCAAATTCGGATATTGCCGCTCCCTTCTTCCACATATATAAGGAGGAAGTCACGAATGTGAATTTTCTCGGAACTAACATCCCCAATCTGAGTATGATACATTATCGGAAACGATGGTAGCGATATTTTTTGCTTCATAGTTGTGATGTATCTGAAGATTTTGCTGTCTTAATGCTCTTATTTACAGCCCATGTCAACAAGCTGCAAATTACAATAATTATACTTGTGGAATAAATCATATTACCCACCCCTGTCAACGGAGAAAGTACACCGCCAAAAAGGAACATAATGAAACCGAGAATTGCAGAGGCACTTCCTGAGTTTTCTCGCTCCAAGTCAAGTGCAAGAGTGGTAGATGTAGGAAGAACAAGCCCTAAAAAGAACATCATAACCAATAATGCACCTTCTGTGGCAAACACACTATCAATTGTCAATAATAGTGTGGTAACGAAAATGCTCATTATGGCAAAACCTCCTGCTCCTACCGATAATGCCTTTGTTGCAGACTTGAAACGTGGCACACAGAGGCTTCCCGCCATTATAGCAACGGCGTTAATTCCAAAACAAAGGCTGAACAGCAAAGGTGGCATGTTGAAATGCTCCTGAAAGATAAAGGGTGATGCTGCGATATACGCAAACATAACTCCCATTGCAAATCCTTGAACGAGCACATAGCGCATAAAGCGATTATTACGCAATACGTTAGTATATTTGCCGAATATATTTGAGATTTTACATCCTTGTCTTTTTGCTTTGGGTAATGAATCAATAAAAAATATGATATAAATAATCATTATCACTCCGATGCAAAGCAATATCCAAAATATATCTTTCCACCCGGCAAATTCAAGAAGAAATCCTCCAAGCACTGGCGCAGCTATGGGTGCAATACCTTGAATAGAACTTAATATGGAAAAGAAAGACACCAGTTCTTTACCGCTATACAGGTCAACAGCTATTGATTTAGAGATTACAACACCACCTGCACCAGCAAGACCTTGAACAAGCCTGAATATAACAAAGTAACGTATATTGGGTGAGTATAAGCATCCGATAGTTGAAAGGCAGAATATAAACATAGACATTAGCAAAGGACTCTTGCGTCCGTATCTATCACTCATCGGTCCAATAATAAGTTGACCGACAGCAAGTCCTATCATACTGCAAGTCAAACTTAGCTGTACATAGGACGCGGTAGTGGTAAAATATTTTGTAAGAGCCGGTAAGGCGGGTAGATAAAAGTCTGTGACAAACGGACCGAAAGCAGATATTGCTCCGACGAGAAGAAGGATATAAAGTTTTGAGTTCTTTTGATGTTTCATGTCATTTCTTGTAATTTCAATGCAAAGTTCGCTACAAATCGCCAATAGGTTCCGCCCTTTTTTATGGTAGTTTCGGTCTAAAAGTGATATACATAATGAATCTAATGGAAAATTTCACTAACTTTGCTGTCACAATTCAACGACCAAATACCAACAAGAATGACAGTAAGCTATTTGCCGCTGAAAATACTCCTTAATGTATGTCCGATTGAAGATATGGAACTATCGGATAAAACAATAAGGACACCTATGAGTAAGGTGTCCTTCATTTTAGTGACGAAAGGTAATGCCGAGATTGAAATAGATGATATCAGTTATTCCTTTAAGTTCGGCTCATTCATATATTTGCAACCGGGGCATCTTATACGCATATTGGCTGTTTCAGAAGATTTTAGAATAAATATAATTTCATTCCACTTCGATTTTCTTGCAGATTTTCCATTACTTTTGAAAGCAGATTTATCTGATTTTGTCGGTAAATATCCATACCGTCAACTATGCGAAAATGATATATCACTGATAGAACGGTATTATGTATTCATCAATGACCGGATTACGGATGACAAATCTGACCTGTATATAACAAAAGGATTGTTATTTTCACTGATTCTGGAAATTAGCCGCATATATAGTGGGCAGCATATAACAATGACTGTATCGCGGACAGATGAAATGGTTGACAACTTTTTTGCTCTACTGCATAAGCATTTCCGGCAGGAAAGGGAGGCTAAATTTTATGCCGACAAGTTATGTGTCTCAGATAAGCATCTCATGCGTTCTGTAAAGAAGAAAACGGGGATGACGGTTCACTTTTGGATTACAGACTTCATAGTTCGTGAATCAAAAATGATGCTACGTTCAACAGATATGACAGTAACGGATATTTCAGACAAACTTAATTTCCCGAATTCATCCTTTTTTGCAAGATTTTTTAAGAGGCACACCTCAATGTCACCAACAGAATTCAGAAGCAAATAAAATGAGCGTCCAATGTGGACGCCCATCACCAATCATTACCAATCTCGATATAGCAATCGGATATTTCTATTACTTGTTTGTAGGAAGCTGTCAGTGGTTTTAATTTATCTGTAATCAGTGAAGTGTTGCTGAAGTTTTTTGCGGGCATTGAAAATGCGGCTTTTGATTGTGCCGATATTAAGATTCAACTTCGTGGCAATCTCATTGTATTTGTAACCAGCTACAAGTAGCGTGAATGGAATACGGTATTTATCAGCAAGAGCCTTTATCGCATTAGCTATTTCATAAACGCCAAATGAATTTTCAGGTGTCGTTGATAGAAGACTCCGTGAACTGTTTAGTAAATGCTGATGCTCAGAGGTATCAACGACAATGGACGCACGGACTGTTCGCCGGTAATTATTTATAAAGATATTGCGCATGATTGTGAATACCCAACTTTTGAAGTTGGTATTTTCAGAAAACTTGTCCTCATTATCAAGAACTTTTAATGTCGTTTCTTGAAGAAGATCATGAGCGTCATCACGGTTGGATGTCAGCTTATATGCAAAGTTTAGAAGGTTGGGGTGAAGACTTATGAGATTAGTCTTATATTCAAAACTGTTCATTGTACAAAAAAGTCAAGTCGTTAAAAATAGAGCTTGAAGATACATATCCCTTTAAATCGGTCAGTCGTTATTTCGGCTACGCTTTTCCATTGTCCAAACCGATTGTATCCTTTATGTTTAATCATTGAGTTTACATTCCGGAGCAAGTTGTCAGACGCCTCACGCCATGAAATGTCATGATTCTTTTGAAAGTTCATACTACGATGTCCAGTGAGTGGCTCCCTGCTATTCATGCGATCGTTTTTGTTTTCATTGCATGGGAACCTAAGTCCAAGAATCTCATTAAATGAATTTCCGGGGACTGCAACTAAATTATCTCTTGCATTACCTGCTTGTTTCATTCGTACTGTATGCTTGTCAAAAAGTATGTCTGGCTCGATGGTATGAGCGGTAGCTCTCATTGACAATGTGGTCAGCAACAATGCAGATGTGGCTATTATAAATTGTTTGATCATCATTTTACATTGTTTTTGGTTCCGTTGCAAAGTTCGCAAGAACTATCCTAATCTATTTGCCTGAAAAAGCTAAGTAAATTTGCCTGTAAGGGTCACAACTTAATTTCCAAATGACTTTTACAGTCAATAACGTATGACCTTTGACGGCAAATATCTTTCGGCTATTGTGACGAACTTTGCACCGTTTTTAATATACAAAAGTCGAATGATGAAAAGAGTACAGACACTAATCGTTACAGTAGGCATAATATTTGCCATGCTGTTCTGCTCGTGCGGAAAAGATAAGTCCGCACCACAAAAACAATCCGAGTATGAAACCATGCAGATAAGTCGGAACGATGCCCGGCTTGAAAGCAGATTCACAGCCACGCTCCGAGGCAAACAGGATGTGGAGATCCGACCGCAAGTATCCGGAACCATAACCGAGTTATGTGTTGAGGAAGGAGCGTTGGTAAAGAAAGGTCAAGCTATCTGCATAATAGATCAGGTTCCTTATCAAGCAGCTCTTGAAACCGCCGAAGCAAATGTAGCTGTCGCTGAAGCAAATGTGGCAACCGCTAAACTTACGGCAGAGAGCAAGGACAATCTGTATAAGCAGGGGATAATCTCATATGTGGAGAAGCAAACTGCGGATAACGCACTGCGTAGTCATGAAGCAACACTCGCATTGGCAAAAGCCGAATTAAAAAATGCAAGTAACAATCTATCATATACAGTCGTAAAAAGTCCTGTGGACGGAAAAATCGGTATGATACCATATAAGGTAGGAGCACTTGTAGGGCCGACTATTGAAGCACCAATCACATCCATATCGGATAATTCCGTAATATACGCGTACTTCTCAATGACCGAAAGAGAAATACTGTCACTGGCAAGGGAGGCCGGTTCTTTGGAAAAGGCAATAGAAAATATGCCCGACGTAGAGCTATGTCTGAGCGATGGCAGCAAGTATTCGCAGGTTGGTGAAATTGATGCGGTAAGTAATATAGTTGACGGCTCAACCGGAGCCATAAGTCTCAGAGCCACATTCAAGAATGATGACCATGTAATTGCCAGTGGCGGTAGTGGCACACTGATGTTCCCTTACATAATGAACAACGCCATAATTATCCCTCAAAGCGTGACATTCGAGGTGCAGGACAAAGTATATGTATATAAAGTTGTAGCTGGTAAGGCGACTGCTACGATGATTGGTATATTCCCCATAGATGATGGTAAAACATATATCGTTCGCGAAGGACTTGATGAAGGAGATGTAATAGTAGCCGAAGGTGTTGGGCTGATGAAAGAAGGAACACCTGTCAACATCGGAAAAACAGTAAAGTCCAATGCAAACGACAAGAAATAAGAGACTATGAACATTCAAAGATTTATTGACCGCCCCATTCTGTCGGTTATCATTTCTGCGACTATTCTCCTTGTCGGAGTTATAGGGCTTTCATCGTTGCCAATCGAACAGTATCCGGATATAGCACCACCTACAGTAATGGTATCCGCGACATATACAGGAGCCAATGCCGAAACAATCCAGAAATCGGTTATTGTGCCATTGGAAGAAAGCATCAATGGAGTTGAGAATATGACATATATGACCTCAACCGCAACTAACACAGGAGATGCCAAGATCCAGATCTATTTTGCACAAGGTACCGACCCGGATATGGCTGCTGTAAATGTTCAGAATCGTGTGAGCAAGGCTCAAGGACAATTACCGGCAGAAGTTACTAAAGTCGGAGTTACCACAATCAAACGTCAGAATAGCTTGCTGAAGATTTGCGGTTTGTATAGCGAGGATGATACATACGATGAAACATTCCTCAACAACTATATGAAAATAAATATCCAGCCTGCCTTACTCCGTATTCCCGGTATCAGTGAGATTGTGACTTTGGGTTCTAACTATGCCATGAGAATTTGGCTCAATCCGGAAATAATGGCGCAGTACAAACTTGTTCCAGCTGATATAGAAAAGGTATTGGAAGAACAAAATCTTGAAGCAGCAACTGGTTCTTTAGGCGAAAACTCAAAAAATGTCCATAAATACACACTGAAATATAGAGGTCGTCTTGAAAAACCGGAGGAATTCGAGAATCTTGTAGTACGTTCTCTGCCAAATGGAGAAATATTGAGGCTCAGGGATATTGCGAAAATTGAGCTGGGATCTCTGGACTATAATATAAATGGAAAAATTGACGGTCATCCAGCATCTACTGCCATGATTTTCCAAACCGCAGGCTCAAATGCGAATGAGGTTATCGGACAAATCGACGATTACCTTGCAAGTATTGAGAAAGACCTTCCAAAAGGGGTCAAAGTCGCCCATTTGATGAGTACAAAGGACTTCCTTGATGCAAGCATACATGAAATTATAAAGACCTTGATTGAAGCGATTGTCCTCGTGGTACTGATTACGTATGTATTCCTACAGGACTTAAGATCGACATTGATTTCAACTGTTGCCATAGTAGTATCTATCGTTGGTACATTCGCCTTCCTTGCCGTTGCAGGATTCAGTATAAATCTGCTCACACTTTTTGCGTTGGTTTTGGCGATAGGTGTCGTGGTTGACGATGCCATAATAGTTGTTGAGGCTGTGCAGGCAAAGTTCGATATCGGTTATAAATCTCCGTATCTTGCTTCAGTTGATGCCATGAGAGGTATCACTTCTGCAATTCTGACTTGTACGCTTGTTTTCATGGTAGTGTTCATCCCTGTTGCGTTCATGGGAGGCACAAGTGGTACATTCTACACTCAATTCGGTATTACAATGGCTATTGCAGTAGGTATTTCAGCTGTCAATGCGTTGACCTTGAGCCCTGCTTTGTGTGCACTGTTAATGAAACCTCATGATATAGAGAATGAGAAGAGATCATTTAACCAGCGTTTCCGTATTGCTTTTGATGCGGCATTCTCAAAACTCCAAGCGAGATATAAGAGTGGTGTGATGTTCTTCATCTCCCACAAATGGCTCGGCTGGGTATGTCTCGGATGTTTTTCAGTTCTACTTGTCGTACTGATGAATACCACTAAAACAGGTCTTGTCCCACAGGAGGATGTCGGCACCGCTTATGTTGATGTTGTTACATCTCCGGGGAACTCGGTAGAAGAAACTGGACGAATAATGGATAAGATTGAAGCCCAAATTGCTGACCTGCCTCAGATTGAACATTATTCAAAGATTACGGGGTCAGGTATGACTTCAGGAGATGGTGCTTCATACGGTTTGTTCATCATCAAATTGAAGCACTGGGATGAACGACATGGTGAAGAAAACAGTGTGGACGCGATATGTAATGCAATATATGAACGAACCGCAAACATCAACGATGCTGACATATTTGTGTTCACACCTCCCATGATACCGGGATATGGACAAAGCAGTGGATTTGAATGTTACATTCAGGATAAAAAAGGAAGTTCGGTCGATGAGTTGTTTAACGTAACCGAGAAATTCCTTTCCGAGTTGAGGAATCGACCAGAAATCGCTGCCGCGCAGACATCTTTCAATATCAATTTCCCGCAATTCCTTGTGGATGTTGACGCTGCGATATGCAAAAAGTTCAATGTATCCCCTAATGATGTGCTTGACGCTCTCGCCGGATATTATGGCGGTATATATGCTTCAAATTTCAACCGCTTCACCAAACTATATCGTGTGATGATTCAGGCTTCGCCGGAGTATAGGCTTGATAAAGAATCATTGAAAAACATATATGTAAGAACTGGAAACGGAGATATGGCTCCTATAAATCAGTTCATTTCATTGAAAAAGGTATATGGACCTGAAATTATGACAAGGTTTAATCTGTTCAGTAGTATTGCTGTAAATGGATCCGCCGCTGACGGTTACTCCTCTGGAGATGCAATCAAGGCCATTCGTGAGGTTGCTGATGAGGTACTCCCGGCTGGCTACGGATATGATTTTGGCGGAATAACTAGAGAAGAAGCATCTTCTGGAAGCAACACTGTTGTGATATTCGGTATATGCTTACTGCTTATATACTTTGTACTATGCGCGTTATATGAAAGTCTGTTTGTGCCGTTTGCGGTAATTCTTGCCGTACCTTTTGGATTGGCAGGAAGTTTCATCTTCGCAAAAATAATGGGGCTTGAGAACAACATATATCTCCAGACCGGATTTATAATGCTCATAGGGCTGCTTGCAAAAACAGCCATTCTTCTTACAGAGTATGCATCGGAACGTCATCGTAATGGACTAAGTCTTACTATGTCAGCAATAACTGCGGCAACCGCACGCTTTCGCCCAATTCTTATGACAGTCCTTGCGATGATATTCGGTTTGCTTCCTTTGATGTTTGCAAGCGGTGTGGGAGCAAAAGGTAATAGTTCGTTGGGAACTGGAGTCGTGGGAGGTGTCCTTATTGGTACGATTGCCCTGCTGTTTGTAGTTCCTGTGTTCTTTATCTTCTTCCAATGGGTTGATGAAAAGGTAATGAAACGAAATAAAGAAAAACTATCAAGATGAAAAGATTGATTATATATATTCTGGTACTTTGCTCCCTGAGCAGTTGCCACATATACAAACAATACGAACGTCCGGAGATACAGACTGACGGTTTGTATCGTACCGACAAAGAACAAACAGATACCACAAGTTTCGGGAATCTGTCATGGCGCGAGGTCTATACAGATACCCTGCTTCAAGCCCTTATTGAGAAAGGGCTTGAAAACAATACTGACTTGAAAATAGCCCGGTTGAGAATTGATGAGGCTGAGGCTGCACTGCTATCATCAAAACTGGCTTTCCTACCCAGTTTCAGCTTTTCACCACAAGGGACAGTGTCGAGTTTTGACCATTCTGGTACAACAAAGTCATATCAGTTGCCTATAACTGCAAGCTGGGAAATTGACATTTTCGGTGGGCTTCTTAATGCAAAACGTAAGGCTAAAGCCGTTGTAGAACAAAGTCAGGCATATAAGCAGGCTGTTCAGACTCAGCTGATTTCAACAATCGCCAACAGTTATTATACGTTGCTGATGCTTGATGAGCAGCTCCGCATAAGTGAGAGCACGGCTACCAATTGGAAAGAAAGCGTGCGCACAATGAAAGCAATGATGGATGCAGGTATGACTAATGCCGCTGCGGTTTCCCAAAGCGAGGCTAATTATAGGTCGGTCGAGGCATCAATTCCTGACATAAAGCGTCAGATACGCGAAGCTGAAAACGCCTTGTCGATAGTTCTTGCCGAAGTTCCGGGAGAAATCAAGAGAGGTAGATTGGAGAATGTTTCCATTCCAGATGAAATATATGCCGGAGTACCGATTGAACTGTTGTCAAAGCGTCCTGATGTAAAACAGGCTGAAATGAATCTGGCAGTAGCATATTATGCGACGAATGAAGCCCGTTCTGCATTTTATCCAAAGATTACCATTGGCGGTAGTGCCGGATGGACTAACAGCGTAGGAGAAGGAATTGTAAATCCTGCAAAATTTTTGCTATCAGCTGTCGGATATCTTGTTCAACCTCTGTTTAATAAAGGAAAAAACATTGCTGGACTTAAAATAGCCAAAGCACAACAGGAGGAAGCATTGTTGTCGTTCCAACAGAGCCTTCTCAACGCAGGAAAGGAAGTCAGTGATGCAATGTATATGTTCCAAAGTGTTACCGACAAGGAAAAAGAAAGGACAGTGCAAGTGCAATCGCTTGAGAAAACGGTTAAATCATCAAATGAGTTATTTCTATTAGGATCTTCGACTTATCTTGAAGTTTTAACAGCCCAACAGAATCTTTTGAGCGCAAGATTACTTCAAGTCTGTGACAAATTTGAGAAGATACAGGCAGTAATTAACCTATACCATGCACTTGGAGGTGGATAACAGCGAGCAATAGGAACTCTCTCCTTTTTTCATCTTTCGCAGAATGGCCGGGAGTCAAGTCCGATGGACAACTCCCGACCATTCATTGCTTTAATAATGAGTGTAATGCCTTGACGTACTATTCCCTCTGTATATAGCGAGAGGCTCTGCCACCATTGACTTTTTACCGTCAATTGCCTGACCGGAAGGCTCAACAACCTTGCCCGGCTGTTGCTGTTGGGTGTCGGGCTTGACTTCCTCACGGTCTTTCTCATCGTGTTTAGGGGCTAACTCGGCGGCGATTTTGCGGTCGAGGGCGGCAAGTTCGGATTTGAGTTGCTTCAACTCGTCCTCCTTGCCCCATGTCTTTGCCATGATGCCTTCAAGTATGGGAACATCGGCTTTGAGTTTGGCGGTGCGTTCCTCGTATTGGGCGATGATGCCGGGGATTTTCTCCAGAGCATTGACAAAGTTCATACAGGCGGCGTGGGTGTCAGCCATTGCCAACTGACCGTTGTTGTACTTGTATTTGTAGTTGCCTTCGACGACAAAGCGGTTCTGCACTTTCTCAACACCGTCAGACACAACCCTTTCGGAGATTATGCTGATCGGAAAGCCATAAACCTCGCCGATACGTTGATACAGCCCGTGGGTGTCGGTGCGTTGTGCCAGCCCTTGCAGGTGGATACCCATGTTCTTTTCATCGGAAAGGTTGCAGGTATCAATCGTGAGATTGTTGATTGGGTTGCCCTCCTTATCACGTTGCACAACCTTGTCGTAACGCTCCCAGTCCGCTTTCATGCGCTCGATTGCCGCCTCGTTGTTGGCGATGTCGTGGGTAATGGTCTGGAGCTTGAACTCGCTGTCGCCGCGTCCTTTGTTGAACGACTTACGTTCACTCTCCAACGCCGCTATCCGCTTTTCAAGTTTTGCCTTGTCGAGCAGGTCAGTGTTGCCTGAGAGTATCGCCATGTACTCTGAGAAGTTCATGCCGTTCTTCTCGTCCATCGAACCCTCGTCGATAGTTCGCGCACCCAAAGCTCCGCTTTTGAGCTGGGCGATGAAAGTAGCCTTGCAGTGCAGAAGATTGAACTTGTAGGAGTCAAGCGACTTTTCAACAGCATAGATAATCACATCAACCTTATTGTCAGCGTATAACTTGGCAATCTCATTACCTGCTCGAATGGCTCTGCCATCGCGTTGTGTGAGGTCTGACGGTCGCCACGGCGTGTCGAGATGATGAATGCAAACCGCTCTTTTCTGAGCGTTTACGCCAGTACCCAACATTGAAGTTGAGCCGAAAAGCACACGCACATCACCGTCGTTCATAGCCTGAATGACAGCCTTTCTCGACCGCTCAGTCTTACACTCTTGGATAAAGCGTATCTCATGTGCCGGAATACCGTAGTCCTCAATCAGCTTTCGCTTAATCTCGGAATAGACATTCCACTCTCCGGGCTTATATGTTCCGAGGTCACTGAAAACAAACTGTGTGCCACGTTGAGCATCATATTTGTGATAGTATTCCGCAATCATCTTGGCGCAATGCGAAGCCTTGTTGTCCGGATCATCTTCATACATCGGAGAAATCATGCGCATATCCAGTGCCATTTTACGGGCATAGTCCGTGGCGATGAGCATCTTTGCTTTTTCCTCGGTTTCCGACAACGGTTCACGCCCCAATATAGTGGCGTCGCCGCTCTTTGCAAAATCCATCAGCTTCCGGATAAACTCCTCCTGCTGTGGAGTCGGCGGGATATTGTGCAGTATCTCGTTCTTTGCCGGACGGTCCACACCGACATCTTCAGCGGTCTTATAGTCCGTTATCTCATTATAGAAAGCCGCAAGTTCCGGCACCTTGATAAAGTAGCGGAAACGCTCCTTTGCCACGATATTGTTCGTTACGTTAAACTCATAATCGGTGGTTTTCTTTGCGAAGATAGCAGCCCATGCGTCGAAGCACCTTATATCCTGCCTTTCAAGTTCTTTCGGACGCAAGTATTTGAACAACAGATACAATTCTGTAAGGGAGTTGGAGATTGTAGTACCCGACAGGAATGTAGCACCGAGGTCTTTGCCAGTCCGCTCCTGAATGGTGCGTATGGCATAGAGAAGATTGAGCGCACGTTGGGAGCCTTCTGAATTGCCCAGTCCGGCAACACGGTCGTGGCGGGTGTTGAACATCAGATTTTTGAACTGGTGGCTCTCGTCAACGAAAATGTGGTCTATGCCCATCTGCCGGAAGTCAACGATGCTGTCCTTATTTTGCTCCATCTGGTATTGGAGCGTTTCAAGTTTGGCGGTCAGGTTCTCCTTGCGCTTGATAAGCCCTTTGAGCATACCGCGTGAAACGTCCTTCCCCTGCTCCTTGACAACTTCGAGGTTTTCCTCCACAGTGTCAAGTTCAGCTTGTAATATCTCCTGCTGAATTTCCGGCGACTGCGGTATCTTGCCGAACTGGTCGTGCGACATTATCACGCAGTCATAGTTATTGTTCTTTATCTGATTGAAGAAATTGACACGGTTCTTCGCCTCAAAGCTCTTAGCATCGGCAAAGAGGATACGGGCATTGGGATATGCCGCCTGATATGTCATCGCAATATCGGCTACATTGGCTTTCAGTCCGATAATCATCGGCTTGTGAGCTAATCCCAAACGCTTCATTTCATGTGCTGCCATGCACATTATCAGCGTCTTACCTGTGCCGACTTCGTGGTCGCATATTCCGCCGCCGTTCTGCTTGAGCATCCAAACGCAGTCCTTCTGCGACTGATATATTGACTTGACATTGCAACGCTCGCCCAACAGTTTCATGTTGATGTCGGGGAATGTCTGGTGTGACCCGTCATAATGCGGACGCACGAAACAGTTGAACTTGCGGTTATACATATCCACAAGCTGCTCCTTGAACTCCGGCGACTGAGCCTCCAGCCATTCTGTAAAGCCATTGCGGATCTCATCAATCTTGGAGTTTGCCAACTGGATTGCCTCGGCATCAGGCACTTTTATGTCGTGTCCGTTCTCATCCTGACCGATACACTTCTTGATTTCCGGCACAGTGTTGTGCAGGGCGTGTTTCAACAAGTTCATGCCGTCGTATGTGCGATAGTGACCTCTGACGCAAAATTCCTCCCATATCTTCATGTTCTTATGTTGGGCATCAACTGAATACTCGTCCATAGACGGAGCATATACGATTTTCACCTCAGTACCGTAGAGGTTGCTCATGTAAGCGGAGTATATGCCTGTCGGTATCCATCTCTCGCCGAAGTTGAAATCCAGTTCGTCAAAGGTAATGCGGCGCGGTGTCGCTTCCTCCAACGCTTTCAGTGACTCTTTCGACAAGGCGATGAACGGCTCCACGCCGTCATAGCCGGGAAAATCCTTGATGCGTTCTTCCTCGCGGTCAACCGAAGCGCAGCGGAGCTCGGCGGAGCCAATCCACGCCTTGACCTCCTCGGCTTTCTGCACCACGTTTCCGGCGATGAAGCGGTCGGCTATCTCATAGTTCGCAACCAACGGATTGTAGAAGATATGTCCGGCGAGGCTGTCAATCATCGCGTCCTGCTCCATATCGACAAGACTGCCCATATATTCGAGGTTGACCTCTCCATATTTATTGAGCGACGCGGATAACGCCTCCATAGGTGTATCGACAGAAGTAACCTCGTCAACGGCGAAGGCTACCGGGTGGTCGAATATATCAGCCTTGACAAAATGCCCGTTTTCGCCACGTTCCAATGCGAGTGCGTCACGGCCGTTGGCATCCATAAGGATAAACTTGGCGTTCTGCTTTTCGTTGAGGTTGCCGTATCTGTCCACAAACTCATCATAATACTGGTTGAGGTGTTCGCGCATATCAGCATTTTCCTCATGTGTTTCAGCCTCATAGTGATAGAGCTGCTGATAAGTTTCCGACATGGTTATATAGAGCATGGCGCGTTTTTCCTGCTCCGGTTTGATTGGGAGCGGAGTGAATGTAGCACCATTCTTGCGAACCTCTGAAAGAAAACCGACCTGACCTTTGTCCACGACCATTGAGCCTTTCTGGTGGAAATGCTGAATATCCTCCGAGAACTTGCGGGGCGACATATCACGTTCGACGGGGGCAGGGGTCGCAGCCTTAGCCACTCTTGGCTGAGGAACAAAATAACCATCTGTCTTTTCGATGACAGTGCCGTTCTCCGTGATTATCTCCTGCTTTGTTGCCTCTGCCGCCTGTCGTTCAGCCTCCATTTCCGCCATCTGGCGATGGGCTATGCTCATCATCGTTTCATAGAAGCCATTGATGGGCGGATTGTCCTCCCAGTTCAGAGAGCCGTAAAATTCCAGCTCCTTTTCAGAGAGCGGTCGGAATTTCTTTACCTGCTCATCGGAAATCTGAATTTTGGCAGTAGGCTTCGGCTTATCTTCCTCGGTCTTTGGCTGTCGTGGCTGACGCTTCGGTTTTTGTAATGGCTCCAACTCTCCGAAAAGATTATAGGCGAATAGACGCGGGTCGGGGTTGTCGTTGAAGTCGGGACCACCGTCGGTTTCAATCTCCTGCGGTTGCGGCTTGACTTCCGGTGTTGGTGGTTCAACAGGTTCAGGAGCCGGCTTCGGTTCAACCGTCGGTGGGGGCGTGATAATCTCCGTAGGCTTGTATTCTTCCTTTTGTTTCTGCTTTGGATCTTCAAGCTGTTCGCAGATAGCCACTCGTTGCCCGGCTCTTACGAGCTTGGGGAGATAGGTGTCGAGGGCATGGTGCGGAAAACCGGCAAGTTCAATGCTCCCGGCTTTGCCGTTTCGTCGTCGGGTCAGGGTTATGCCGAGAATTTCCGAAGCCTTGACAGCATCTTCCCCCATCATCTCATAGAAGTCGCCCACACGGAACATCAATATTGCGTCCGGGTGTTTCTTCTTCATCTCCTTGTATTGCGTCATTAGCGGAGTTTCAGCGACTTTTGCAGCTTTGGGCTTGGGCGCAGGTGTCGGAGTTACGGGGTCTGGCGTGGGCGGTTTTATGCCGTGGTTATTATACAATTCAAGGTTCAGACGCAGGCGCAAAGACTCGTCTAATGCCTCTCGTAAATCCTTTGCTATACCATAGACTCCGCCCTCATGTTTGTAGATGATAGCCGGTTTGCCGTATGGGTCAGTGCCGATTTTCGCCTCGGTACAGATGACATTCTGCGGATATGCTGCAAAATATTTGTTTGTCGGTGCTTTGGTGTCACGGTCAACGATTGACTGGATGAAAAATTCCTCATCAGCCGACATTCCTTTCTTACCTGTATGCTTTTGTAGGATAATCAAGTCAGAGCCTGTATCTGTTCCGGCGTTATCGGAGAAAGTGTTGTTTGGCAATCGTACCGCTCCCACAAGGTCAGAGCGTTTCATCAACTCTATGCGCACAAAGGGGCTGGCGGCGTTCATCACACCCTGCGATGTGATAAAAGCCACAATGCCACCCTCATGCACAGAGTCCAGTGCTTTAAGAAAGAAATAATTGTGGATAGCCTTTGTTGACTGACGGTAGGCAATCTCTTTGCTTGTGGCATATCGAGGGTCAGCGACCGCAAAGTCTCCGAAAGGGATATTTGATGCAGCCACATCAAAATAACCCTCAAAATCAGGGTCAATCCGTTCAAAACCTTTTATTTCGGTGGAGATAGACGGATGCAGAGCAGATAGAATCTTGCCCGTCAGCAAGTCCTTCTCAAAGACGAGTGTTTCAGCACTGGGATAATTCTCATTATTCAGAAAGGAGTCGATAAAAGCACCTTGCCCGGCAGACGGTTCAAGGAACTTTTTAATCTTCACGCCTCTTTCACGCAGTGAAATGGCAAGCGCGTCAATTATAGGTGCAGGAGTATAGAACGCCGTCAGCACGGACGCTTTCAGCGAGTCCATATATGCGGCAAACTCCCGGTCATCCTTTGAATAGTCGTGAATAAGGCGGCGCAGTTCAACCGTAGACGCAAACAGCTCAATGTCGCTCTTGCTCCACTTGGCAGCATCGGCAAGTTCGTTGGCGTCCTGCAAGATACATTTCAGCCCACCGAAGCCGGCATACTTGCGCAGTATCTCCCTTTCAAGGGCATTTTCCGCATTGCGATGTTCAACATCAAGGCGCAAGGCAAGCCTAATCGCCTCAATGTTGTCACGCATGGTCTGGAGCCGGTTATAAGCCATACTCCGTGAGAAGAATTGAAATTACTCCTGTAAGTTCGCAGCGGAGTTGATGATATTTTCCGCTGGATACGAATGTGTTTGCCTGTACCTCGTAGCCTTCAAACACATCTTCAATCATGCTGAGTGACTGGAGATATGTTGCCATGAACGGACGCATATCTTCCGATACCTCATCGGAAAATTCTTCTTCGAGAACATCCATGATGATCTCGTAATCGGAGTAGCGGAATCCGTCGAGCAGAGCAGCCATAGACAGCTCATGTGCCTCGTCAACCTCAGCACCGTTGCGGCGTGCATTTTCGTATGTTTCCTCGGCAAGTTCGGCACGGGTACGCATAAATGCTTCGGTCACACCTGCGAATTTGTAGCTTTCAATGTAGTTTTTAAGATAGAGGAAGTAGAACGACAGTTCTTCCTCACGGGTTGGATTTGTCATTTGTCTGGAGATTTTAGTGGGGTGAATAAGAAAAGCCGTCCGGGTATCCCTCCCGAACGGCGCCACTAAAATCCCAATCAAATGAATCTAAAAAGATTATATGACCGGATTCGGTGGCAAAGATACAAAATATCTTTGGTCCGGGAATGGAGACGGCTCAGTTTTATTTAGCTTTCAGCATATTATTATCTGTTTATTGAGTTCAGGTACATTATACCTTCATCCGATACTCGCATACTGTCTCCGAAAGTATCAAGCAGCTCTGCTTGTATCAGTTGGTCGAGCAACTCGCCTATAGTCCGGCTTTCGATGAAGTTCTCGCTTGAACCTGACACAGCGTTGTTCTGATAACGGGCATTAAGAATTGCTGTAATGGGAACAGTCTGGAAGTCATTGTATGCACAGATAGATACTGTCTCAGTTTCGCCATAGGTCAGCACTTCCTTTGTATGCTTGAGAATAAAGGTGTAAAGCATGGCGGCTACCTTATAGGTATTGCACTCATCCTTTTCAGCGTCATATTTTTCGGCGAGAAGTTGGTCGTTTTTCTGTCCGGTGGGTATAATCGCATTGACCCAACCGGCACTGCGGAGTCTTTCAACGGCGAGTTCCTCAATAGTAGGCTCAATGCCAAGCATCGAAGATACTCTTGTGTCGGGATGGTGATTGCTGTGAGTGAACGGAGCCGAAATAAATCCTTTGTGGAAAAGAAATTCCAACGGCTCCTTGAGCTGGAAAGGGAAGAGGTTGTATTTCGCCCACATTATACCCTGCAAGTCTTCAAGACTGAGCAGCGTGGCAGGACATCTGTATTTGCGGGGATTATCTCCCGATTTTCTCTGGTATTCGATTGCCTCACATCTTTCGAGATTGTGGATGTAGCCCAGCAATCTCTCGGCAAGGGGTGTGAGCTTATGCTCTGTATCTTTGACAGCATATCGGGCCATATCCCATTTAAGGATACGCAGCATTGCCGAGTCTGTCAGATGTTTTTCGACAACTGGTGTGTAGGAATAACCTTCCAGAATGTCCTTGACATCAATGTTGTCAAGTCTGTGTAGCATCACATGACGACATGGGATTTCCGGACGGAAGAAAGCAATGATTGCCTGAACGAAACGGACACTGTCATCAGTGGGTGCTGTGATAAAGATAGCTTCATCGCACAGATTGAACTCACGTTCCAGAGTTGAAAGATTGTTGTAATCTCTTGCTGTCAGTCCGGGAAAATCCTCAGTACCGTTTCGGACAACAGTCTTGTAAAATGTCTTTACAATTTCTTCGGCGGTCAGATTGTCTATATCGCCCATATATCCAACCGGACGATATGCAAGGTCAACGACTGCGCCGTCAGTCCAGACGATAGTGTCATCATCGTTGCGGTAGGTGTATGCGTTTTCCTCGAAGTTTCCTGCTGATTTTGCGATGGCGTCAGCCATTCCTTTTGTCTCTGTTATTATGAGTCTCATTTTTCTTGTTCTAAAGTATGGTTGCAGGGGCAATTATCATACCCCTGCAACCGGGGTTAATATTATGACTTGGAGATTTTAGTGGCACCGTCAGGGGCAGAATTTCTACATTTTCGGACCTTTGGGTTTTCTTTGCTGGGTCTGCTGCTCCTCATTTTTCGGCACTGTCTGTGCCTGTTGGAGCGGTTCTTTGACCTTGTTTGTAGCCTCGTTGGTCTTTCCTTCGTTGTTGACGGCTACCTGTGTGGCACTTTCGTTGGAAGGAGCGACCGTCTGTTTAAGGTCAGGGTTGTTTGGCGAAGCGATAGGTCGCTGCTTTTTCGGGTCGAACTTCACATATAGGGTGCATGGCTGTCCTTTCTTATCTACCGCATTTTCCAGCACGACAGTCTTGCCTTCGACATAGTCCTTCTTCTGCTGGTCGGAGAAATGATTATCCTTCCATTTACTGATAGGACGGATATTACCGTTTTCATCAGTCCATGAATTGCTTTGCTGGGACTTCTGCTGCGGTTGCTGTTGTTCTCCCTGCTTGTGGTTCTGCCATGCCTTCGGCACAAACTCCACGCAGCGGCCGTCGGCGTTGACCTGCAATGTTGTCTTGAATGTCTTGCCGTCGCGGGTGCTGATTTCCTTACCGATAATCGGCTGTCCACTTTTGAGAGTTTCGATTTCCTCTTTCGTCAGCACAGTCTTACCGATGTTGCCTTTGATACGGAGACGGTCAGCGGGCATACTGACAATCTCATTTGTCAATCGGTCGAGGCTCACATAAGAGGGTATCTTCTGACCGTCCTTGCCGTTCAGCTCTACAATCCTGCCGAGATTGCCTGTTTTGAGAAGTTGCTCCTTATCTTCTGCTGTGAACTGATGACCCCGAAACTCTCTTTCGAGATTTGGCTCCTGATGGATGAAATGAGGTACGAGCTTCACTGAGCCGTTGGAATCAGTCCGGAGTGAAAGGCGTGCGTCAATCTCCACCTTTTCGCCGGCAAGAGTAGGCTGGATCTTCAGCAGCCCGGACTTGCCGAAGTTGAGCATCTTTTCAAGATCGCCGGATTTCTCCAACTGTTCGCGGTCAACGCCCCAGTTGTTTTTGAAGGCATCCCAGTCAATCTTGCTTTCGTCTATTGCGTGGTACTTGCTTTGGGAGTTTCCATCTACCTCAACTTTATAGGGAGCAATTAGCTCCTTGTTGGTTTCAGGCGATTGAAGCAGTGCTCCGAGTCCTTGCCCCTCGGTATCGAAGGTTGCGGCATCGACTTTGAAAAAGCCAAACAGCGAAGGGTTCTTGGCTTGGCGGATAAAGTTTGAAATAAACGCTTCAAGCGGGTTCTGACCTTTCGTGAATTTCACAAGGTCACTCAGTTTTGCCGATTTCATCTCGGCAACTTGCGGTGTGCCGTCAGGGTTCTGACCTGTCACCGCGCCGATTTCTCCCGTATCATTGTTACGGGCAATCAGCACCTGTTCTTTTTCTTGGGTTTGATCCATTTGAAAATAATTAAGATTTTAGTGGATATTGTATTTAATCGGACTGTTCCGATTCTCTCAGTTCATTCATCTTATCCGGGTTGGTGATGATTGCCGCCACTTCATGTTCGAGCATCCTGAGCTTTCCTCCAATTTTGCGTAGCGGCAGGATATTGAGCCGTTTCCATCGGTAGATTGTGTTGGCTGTCACATTGAACACTTCTGCAAGAGCCGGCACATCATACACCCTTTCACTGTTCACTTCCGGCAGAGATGGCTGGTTACGCTTGGATAGGGCGTCCAGTTTTCTGTCCTGACGGTCAAGGCGGTCGAATATCATTCGCATCCAACGCTCGAAAGAGCCTTTTTCAATGGTTATCGTTTCCATCACTTCACACGCTTTGAGATTATTGTCTTGAAATTTCTCTCAAAGTCGCGCTTAGTCTAAGGCGATACTCTGATAGTGTTCGCATTGATTGTGTCACGGAGTGCCTTCTTCGTGAACCGTACAGTGCCGCGTATTAGTACATACTCTATTTCGCGGTTCTCCTGCAAACGGCAGATGGTCCGGGTACTGCAACCGAGGACATAGGCAGCCTCGTCTTTTGTCAACAGCAAATCTTCTTCGGCATCAAGACGGTCAACGGCATTGCGAATGAAAATCCACATGTTCTCAACCGCGTCAAGGAGTGCTGTTACTTTTTCTTCGTAATTCATTATATTTTGAGATTTTAGTGTTTGCTTGTCATCATCGACAATACAAAACTACAGCCTCTCCACGACAGCATTTCCTAATATATTCCCTTACTAACGGGCAGTCTTAACGCTCCTTAACTATAATCCTTAGAAATCACCGTGCAAAAACGCAAAAGGAGCCGCCAAAACAGGTCTGACGGCTCCTTTTAACATATTTTTCCATAAGATACCCATAAGATGACACCCATTTTAGCCCTCAAAAAGGTACTAACAACTCATTTATGCCGTTTCTGCCGCAGAATTTTTAACAGTTGTTTTCTTTTTGCGTCCCGGCTTTCGAGTTTTGCCATTCATTTTATCAGCCAGTACCGCCATATCCTGACTGATTTTCTGATTTGTTATGCGGGCATAAATTTGCGTTGTCTGGATATTGGTATGCCCCAGCATTTTTGAGACAGATTCGATTGGTACACCTTGCGACAGCGTTACAGTTGTCGCAAAAGTATGACGGGCGAGGTGGAAAGTGATGTTCTTGTCTATCTCGCATACTTCGGCAATCTCTTTCAGATAGGCATTCATTTTCTGGTTGCTCAGTACCGGGAGTAGTTTCCCGTCTTTGGTCTTGCCTTTATATTTGGCAACCAGCTTTCGCGGAATATCAAGCAAAGGCACATTCACAGGTGTCTTTGTCTTGTGGCGATGAGTCATTATCCATTCGTTGCCGTCAAAGGATGTGCGGATGTCATCTGCGCGCAGTTCCTTGATGTCGATGTAGGCAAGCCCGGTGTAGCAGGAGAAGATGAAGATGTCGCATACCTGTTCAAGTCTCTTTGTGGAGAACTTCTTTTTTATGATTGCAGCCAGTTCTTCTTCGGTGAGGTAGCCACGGTCAACACGTTTGAGTCGGATTTTGTAGCTGCCGAATGGATCTCCTTTTATATATCCATTGTTACGCGCACGCAGGATAATCATTTTGAAGGTCTGAAGGAATTTGGCAGTGGTGTTTTCATTGCACATGCTTACCGTGCGCAGATAACATTCCAAGTCCGTGATGAACTTGTGTCCGATTTCCACCAGCGGAATATCAGACAGATTATACTTAGCTTTCAGAAATTCCTGCACACGACGATAGCAGCGGTCATACTTTTGAACTGTCGCAGCACTTTTGCTGATACCTTCAAGAGAGCGGCACTCTTCCATATATTCGTCAAATAGACGCATCAGTGACTCTGTACGGGCGGTTATGCCGAGAAAAGAGTTGCGTACTTTCTCAGCAGTCACAGATGCCTCATATCGCTCCAATTCATAATAGTGGTTGCGGATGGAGGCTTTCATGTCATCAAGGGTACGATTGAGTTCCTTATCGGCTTTCGTTTTTCCGTTGACATGATTGCTTTCAGCATCCCAGTTTTCCGGGGCGGCCGATAGTTTGGTGCTGAACACTGTGCGTTCACCATTAACAGTGATACGTACCATGATTGCACAGGTTCCGTCTCGGTTGACGTGGTTCGTGCGAAGGTAGAACCTAATGTTAAAATTGCTTTTGCTCATATCTAAAATTTTTAATTTCTTTCCTTTGCATCTGGGTGTAGCAGATTGTAGCTGCAAAGGTATAGACTACTTTTAGATATTGAGCAGACAAAAGTCTGACAAATTACGCCATATCAATTAGTTATATCATTTCGTGCTACATTTTTCGTGTAGCGGATTTGTGTAGCACGGCTGTAGCACAACTATGTCAAAACGGGGCGTTTTTATGGCATTTTCAGACAATGCCTAAAAAGAAAAAGTCCTGTAAGTGAGCTACTTACAGGACTTCCGTCTACCTATTGGCGGAGAGGGAGGGATTCGAACCCCCGGAGGTGTGACCCTCAACGGTTTTCAAGACCGTCGCAATCGACCACTCTGCCATCTCTCCAAATTATATTTCCAAATCCATCCGGATCTGGTCGCTCGTTTCCTAAGCGACTGCAAAGTTAGTCTTTTTTTGTCACTTTGCCAAATTTACTTCTTATTTCTGTTCCCAAAGAAATTATTTTACGATTTTATGCATTATTTTTACATTATTTTTTGGAGTTTAATAAACTTTAAGCTACTTTTGTCTTCTTAAAGGTTAATTACAATGACAAAAACTACGACAACAATGAATAAGACCCTAAGACTGTTTGCAGTGGTCTGCGCTCTGTTCGCAGGCATCCTCGGCATGAATGCCCAGCTTCCTTCCGTACAGCTCAAAGACCTGAGCGGCAAACCTGTTGACAGCTCCACACTGAGCAACGACGGCAAGCCCTTCATCATTGATTTCTGGGCCACGTGGTGCAAGCCCTGCGTCCGCGAGCTTAAGGCCATACACGAGTCATATCCCGACTGGGTAGACGAGACGGGCGTAAAGCTATATGCCATCGCCACCGATGATGCACAGAATTCGTTCAAGGTCAAGGCTTTCGCCGAAAAGCAGGGCTGGGAATACGTTGTGCTGCTTGATCCGAACAGCGATTTTTTGCGCGCCATGGGCGGCAGTAACGTGCCCCACACCGTGTTGCTCGACGGCAACGGCAACATCGTGGAGTCACATTCCGGCTATACCGACGGCTCGGAGGAACACCTTATAGAGCAGGTGCGTAAACTTACGGCTAAATAATCACGGCTAAACATTCGCGACATGAACCTACGTCATGCACTGATATGCGCCACAGCGGCCGGACTTGGCCTTTGTACCACGTCCGCGCCCGCACAGAACAAGGTGGCAGTCCACGGGTCCGTTCAGGCCGACATTCTCTTTCCTGAGAAAGACAAGGCCATCGGCGCAGTCGAGGACTACGACTCCCCTATCCTGTTCAATACCTACGCCGACGTGACGCTGGCCAGCAAATACGTGGACGCCGGCCTACGCTTCGAATTTATGAAGTGGCCGCTTCCCGGTTACGATCCCGACTTTTCCGGCTGGGGTTTCCCTAACATATATGTCAAAGGCAAACTGAAAGGTGTCGAATTGACCGCCGGCAACTTCTACGAGCAGTTCGGAGCCGGCTTCATCCTGCGCACCTACGAGGACCGGTCGCTCGGCATAGACAATTCCATACTTGGCGGCCGCATCAAGGTAAACGCAATCAAGGGCCTTAGCATCACGGCTCTTGGAGGCATCCAGCGCGTGTTCTGGGATTGGAACCGCCACAACCAGGTGTATGGCGCCAATGTGGAGGGATATTTTCAGGACTGGTTCCAGGGCCTGCGCGACCGCGACGTGTCTCTGATGGCCGGTCTCAGCTGGGTCATGAAGCATGAACAGGAGGAGAACGCCACCCTCGCCGGCACCGACTACCGTCTGCACCTCCCCAAGGAAGTGAACGCCGTGGACGCCCGCATCGGCTTCAACAAAGGGGGCTGGAACGTACAGGCCGAATATGCGTGGAAAGGCCAGGATCCGTCGTTTGACAACGACTACACCTACAATCACGGCCAGGCCATAATGCTGACGGGATCATACTCGCGCAAGGGACTCAGCGCAACGCTGCAGGCCAAGCGCAGCCAGAACATGTCTTACCGCACTCAGCGCATGCGCGACGGGCTCCCGGCATTCATCAACTACATGCCCGCATTCACCTACCAACATACATACGCACTCCCGGCCATCTACCCATACGCCACTCAATACGGTCCCGGCGAATGGGCTTTCAACGGTTCGTTCGGATACACCTTCCCCCGCAAGTCGCCTCTCGGAGGCAAGTACGGCACAAGCCTGACGCTCAACCTGAGCTATATCAGCGGCCTGGTGCATGAAGGCGACCCTAAGAACCCCATCAACGGTTCCATCATGGGAACGGACGGCTACAAGTCTCCGTTCTGGAAAATGGGGCACGGCAATTATTGGGATTTCAACCTCATGCTGGAAAAGAGGCTGTCGCGTCCCGTCACCATGCAGTTCATGTACATGAACCAGATGTATAACCGCAAAGCCATTGAAAACGAAGGCGGAAAGCTATATAACAACATCTTCGTGGTGGACACGAAATGGAAAATCAACCGCAGTTTCGTGCTTCGCGGCGAATTACAGTATATGTTCTCGAATCAGGACAATGCGGAAAAGGACTTTATCGCACAGGAGCGCGCCAACGGCAAGAATCCTGACCGGAAAGACTGGTTCTACGGTCTGGTGGAATTCTCATGGACGCCCTATCTGATGTTCTCGGCCTCGGACATGATCAACGTGGGAGGCACCGGCAACAACTATTACATGTTCGGACTCACAGGTACATACCGCAGCAACAGGCTGATGCTAAGCTACGGCCGTACGCGCGAGGGCTTCGACTGCTCGGGCGGAATGTGCCGGTACGTTCCCGCCACCAAGGGTTTCAAGATTTCCTATTCCTACAATTTCTAAGAACACAATATCAATGACTGTCATAAAGAAATTAATATACACCTCCGCTTTGCTGACAGGCTTAGCCGTGTCGCTGACCTCGTGCGACATCGCCCCCGACGACCGGTTCATACTCGAGGACAAGGTAGTGCCGCAGCGCAACGTCCTGCTCATGGACTTCACCGGCCAGGGATGCCTTAACTGTCCCAACGCCCACGACGCCATGTCAGAGCTATCCGCGCAGTACAACACCGACGGCGACACACACCTCATAACCGTCAGCATCCATGCCGGGGCTCAGGCGGTGCCTGTGAACCGCACAGACTTTTCCAAAAACCGTATCGGGCTTATGATAGCCGAAGGGCAGGAGATGAACGACGCCTTCAGCATCAACGCCTGGCCGACCGGTACCGTAGACCATATCAACGGCAGGGACAACACGTTGTTATACTCCGAATGGCCGGGCGCGGTGCGCTCCGCCTTCGAGAAACCGACGGACATCCGCATTGACGCCGAAGCCACGCTTGTCGACGACAACATCGAAGTAAGTACTCAGGTGCATTCCACCGCCGACCAGGACGTGGCGCTGCAGGTATGGGTGATAGAGAACGGTATCAAGGCCTCGCAGCGTATGCCCGACGGCAACTACGATCAGGAGTATACCCACAACCATGTGCTCCGCTTCGTGCAGTATCCGGTCAAGACCGGTAAGCCGATGCAGCTGAAAGAGGGCGTGATTGCTTCCGATCAATGCGAGATTCCCCTGAAATGGACCGACAAGGAACGCTGGAACCGCGACAACCTTCAGGTTGTGGTCTTCGCCTTCCGTGGCTCCGACATACTGAACTGCACCATCACCACCCCTCTCTCCATTCCGCAACCCGAATAGTTCCGGCGCCCTCCCCTCCGCGCGGAGCCGTTCTGTTAAGGAGCAAAGCTCCTTCCACTCTAATATAAACCAAAACACAAAAATATGAAGAAACAACTACTCTTGGCATTCGCTCTCATGTCGGGCGCCCTCACAGCCAGCGCCACCATCGACATGTACATGGGCGAGCAGAAACTCGCCGACAACGGCACCTACACTTTCAACACCATCACGGAAGATCCAAACATGGGTGGCTTCATGATTGACCCGCACCTGTCGCTGCTCAGCACCGAGGACGCAATGGTAAATATCGAGGCCCGTTGCACCTCCGGCCAGAAAATCCAGATGTGCGCCGGCGGTCAGTGCGAAAATGCACCGACCGTACGTAAGGAAGACATCACACTTCAGGCCAACGTAAAGCTTGACCTGCAGTTCGAGTATATCGACAATCAGGTTGACGACCAAAGCCAGCTTCCCAAGAACATCACCACCGTCTTCACCATCGAAGGTGATGAAGAACTGTCGTATACACTTGTGATGAATTCCGACGGCAGCGGCATCCAGGCCATCGTGGACCGCGACCGCAACGTGGCCTACGCCAACGGCGAACTGATCTACAACCTTAGCAAAGCCACGACCCTGACCCTTTGTGACACCAACGGTCGCGTGGTGCTCAACACCGCTGTAAGCGGCAACGGTTCCGTAACTCTCGCTAAACTGGCCAAGGGTATCTACATCTACCGCCTCGGACAAAACACCGGCAAGATTGTAGTGCGCTAAGCAACATAAAATCATCAGTATTCATCAATACCCTTATAATTATGAAAAAATTGTCCACACTATTTTTGACGCTCGGCTTGGCCTTGACAATGACTCTGTCCGCCACGGCCGCCGATTTTAAGCTGGGCTATTGTCACAGCGACGACGAGGGAGCCGAAGCCGTTACAGCAGACGCCACCAACGAAGAAGCAAGCGCCGCCATCTATATCGCTCCAGACCTGGCCAAGACCATGAGCGGAGATGTGCTCAACGCCGTCACCTTCTATGTCCGGAGCCGTATCAACGTAACATCGTGCAAGGCATGGGTACGAGAGACTCTCGACGGTCCGAATCTGACCGAAAGCGCTACGCTTGGCACCACAAGCATCAGCAACAACAAATGGAACAATGTGGCCCTTGCTTCTCCATATACCATCGGAGATAAAGGATTCTATATAGGTATCACATGGGTGCAGAAGAAAGCATGCAAACTGATATCATACCTTCCCTATCCTTGTCCTGAAGCAGCCTGGCTGCAGACTCCCGGCAAGGAATGGAACAACACCGAGATTCCCGGTACATTATGCATCGAAGGTCGTGTCAGCGGAGACAAGCGTTGCGGTTACGACGCTCATCTGGTCAACGTAAAGCTTGCAAAATACTTCATGCTGAATCAGGGCTATGTCAACTCCAACATAACCGTATTCAACCAGGGCACAAAACAGATAGATGGCATAACGTTCGAAGTAGGTATCGAGGGTCTTAGCCCCATCACTCTTACTTCCGACGCCGTGATTCCCGCTGACAGCCGCGTTACTGTTCCCTTAGAGATTCACGCGCCCATTCATAGCGTAATCCCCGGCGAGTATACAGTCAATTACGTAAAGATTACAAAACTCGGCAACGAGAGTGATGAATATGCCGGCAACAACGAAATCAAGAACGTAGGCACGTTCCTGGTTGTAGACAAAGGCTACAAAAAGCGCGTCCTGCTTGAGGAGTTCACCGGCGAGAACTGCCCCAACTGCCCTCCGGCTGCCAACCTGCTTCACCAGCTGCTCGAGATGCCCGAATACAAAGACTGCGTTGACGCCGTTTGCCATCATGTCGGATATGGATCGGACTCGTTCACACTTCCTTCAGACGATGGATTATCATTCCTGTACAATCTTCCTGACTACGGTTATACGTTCGCTCCGGCATTCGCTATTGACCGTGTACCAGTAGAAAGCACGAACAGCGAGACTGGTGCCAAATACATGGCGCCCGCCTTCTTCCCCTCACCTACATCACTGGTAACCGATCTGCTCGACTCGCAGAAAGAGGATATCGCATTGGCGTTCGTAGGTATTGACTTCGAGACTCCTAAGGAAAATGACACTAAACTGAATGTTACCTTTACAGCCGAGCGTGCTACTGAAATACTGAACGATAACGGACGTCTGACCGTATATCTGGTCGAGGACAATGTCAAGGCTAAGAATCAGGCCGGTGCCGGCACAGGATTCATACACCAGCATGTGACCCGTCAGGCAAACTCCACATGGGGCGAGCCTATTGTATGGGGGGATGACAACAAATTCACATACAATTTCGAGTTCTCGCTACAGGACAAGAAGGGTGTGAAGTATAAGCTGGAGGATCTACGCGTTTTGGCCATCGTGAACGAATATAATACCATGAAATACGGCACGCAGACCATTCCGAACTGCAACGAGGCTCTGGTCCACAACTCCAACTACCGCATGGTAGCAACAGGCTATACTCCCGATCCCGGTCTATCCGGCGTAGATAACAATCTGATCGATGAGACGGCTACCATCAAGGCCATCTACGACCTGAACGGCGTGCAGCACAACGATTTCGTCGACGGTATCAACATCGTCATCATGTCTGACGGCTCCACACACAAGATCGTGAAGTAATTAATAATTACGCAGACAATACGGAAACCGCCTGGCTAATGCCCGGCGGTTTTTTTATTGGTATTTTTTAATCTTTATTTAGATTCCGTTGTTATTATAAATATATATTACTAAATTTGCACCAGTATTGCATAATAATGCATCACGATTTATCTCGATTAATCTTGATTAATCCTGAATATCCAGATTTATCTCGATTAATCCGTATTAATCCCGATTAATCGGGATTTAACCCGATTTAACCCGACCAACCGATTCAACACTATAACACTATGGAAAAGAAGAAACGCTACATCCTTGACGAAGACAGGATTCCACGCCAATGGTACAACATCCAGGCGGAAATGCCCAACAAGCCTATGCCGCCGCTTAACCCCAAGACACGCGAGGCTCTGAAACCCGAAGACCTCTACCCCATCTTCGCCGAGGAACTCTGCCGTCAGGAACTGAACCAGAAGGATGCCTGGATCGACATCCCCGAGGAAGTGCGCGAGAAATATAAGTTCTACCGTTCCACGCCTTTGGTGCGCGCATACGAGCTGGAGAAAGCCTTAGGAACACCGGCACACATATACTTCAAAAACGAAAGCGTCAGTCCCATGGGCTCGCACAAGCTGAACTCGGCCATCCCGCAGGCATACTATTGCAAGAAGGAGGGCGTAAAGAATGTCACCACAGAGACCGGCGCAGGCCAATGGGGCGCATCTTTGGCTTACGCCGCAAGTATGTTCGGACTGGAATCGGCCGTATATCAGGTTAAGATCAGCTATGAACAGAAGCCATACCGCAAGAGTGTGATGCGCGTGTTCGGATCGCAGGTCACACCCTCACCCTCCATGTCTACTCGTGCAGGCAAGGACATTCTGACCAAGACGCCCAACCATCAGGGATCGCTCGGCACCGCCATTTCCGAGGCCATAGAGCTTGCGCAGACCACACCGAACTGCAAATACACATTGGGCTCAGTGCTGAGCCACGTAACGTTGCATCAGACCGTAATCGGCCTCGAAGCCGAGAAACAGATGGAGATGGCCGGCGAATACCCAGACATCGTGATTGGCTGTTTCGGCGGCGGCTCCAACTTCGGCGGCATCTCGTTCCCCTTCATGCGCCACAACTTCAGCGGCGAGCGCCACACCCGCTTCATCGCCGCCGAGCCGGACTCATGCCCCAAACTGACGCGTGGCGTGTTCCGCTACGACTATGGCGACGAGGCAGGCTATACGCCGCTACTACCCATGTTCACGTTGGGCCACAACTTCAAGCCCGCAAACATCCATGCAGGCGGTCTGCGTTATCACGGCGCCGGCGTCATTGTGTCGCAGCTGCTTAAGGACGGCCTGATGGAAGCCGTAGATATACCGCAGCTCGAATCGTTCGAGGGCGGCACGCTGTTCGCCCGCACCGAGGGAATAGTTCCCGCGCCCGAATCATGCCACGCCATCGCCGCCACCATCCGCGAGGCTAAGAAATGTAAGGAGACCAGCGAGGAGAAGGTGATACTCTTCAACCTCTCGGGTCATGGTCTTATGGATATGATGAGCTATGACAAATACTTCCAGGGCGACCTCCAGAACTACGCCCTTTCAGATGATGAAATAGAAAAAAACCTGGCGGAATCCTAATCCGCCAGACAGTTTCTCATTGCAGGCTACCTTTAGCCAGGCCACCTTCTCCCGTCTCCTTATACAAAGATGGGAGGTCGTGGCCTGTCTCTTTCATCACGGTCACGAGCTTGTCGAAGCTGACGCGATGCTCACCGTCGGAGAAGGAGGCATATATGTTGGCGTCCAGGGCGCGTGCGGCGGCGTATGCGTTACGTTCTATGCACGGAATCTGCACGAGACCGCACACCGGGTCGCACGTCATGCCAAGGTGGTGTTCCAGACCCATCTCGGCCGCATATTCTATCTGCGACGGGCTGCCGCCGAACAGCTGGCAGGCTGCCGCCGCGGCCATGGCGCATGCCACTCCGACTTCACCCTGACATCCGACCTCCGCACCCGATATCGAGGCGTTCTGCTTCACTATGTTGCCTATCAGGCCGGCGGTAGCCAGTGCGCGCAGCACCTTGATCTCAGGCAGGTTGCGGCTTTTCCATATATGATACAGCACACCGGGCACCACACCCGAGCTGCCGCACGTCGGAGCCGTCACGATCATACCGCCCGAAGCATTCTGTTCGCTGACAGCAAGTGCGTAGGCAAATGTCAGTCCACGGCTGCGCAGGTTGTCGCGGTATCCCTCGGCCTTGACCTGATACTGCGCGGCCTTGCGTCGCAGGTTAAGCGGACCGGGCAGACGTCCCTCCTGTGCCAGGCCCTCCTCCACGCTCTTGCGCATCACGGCCCATACATTGCTAAGATATGCCCATATCCCGGTACCTTCGCACTCTTCTACGTATTCCCAGTAGCACTTGCCGGTACGCTGACAGTAGTCTACGATTTCCGACATCTTGTTCAGACCGTAAATCTCTGGAGACTCCGCCGATTCGGAATCGCCCTCGATCTTTATGGCCCCGCCGCCGACACTATATACGGTAAGTTCCGACACTTGTCTGCCTTCCACATCGTATGCCTTGAAGGTCATGGCGTTGGGATGATACGGCAGAAAAGTTTCCGGTCGCCACACTATTTCGATGTCATGGTCCTGACCTTTGAACACATTGATTATAGCTTCATCGGTCATGTGACCTTTGCCTGTGGCGGCGAGACTTCCGTAAAGCGTCACCTCGAAGCGCACCGCAGATTCAGGCACACGCTTCAGAAATTCCTGCGCCGCCGACTGCGGTCCCATAGTATGGGACGACGATGGCCCTTTGCCGATCTTGTACAATTCTTTTATCGATTTCATGATATCTGTGATTAGTTGACAATGTTTATAGAGTTTAAAAAGTTAAGATAAATGTGCAGCCATGTATATGCTTTAGAATTATCTTAACTTTCTTAACTTTTTCAACTTCTAAACTATAATAAGCCCGCAATGAATACAATCAGAATACCGACCGGGGCGATGTAGCGCATACAGAAGGTGATGCTGTCGAACAGCCACTTCGACACGTTTGAATTGCGGCGCATCTGCTCTACGTAAGTGCTTTTCTTCATCTTCCAGCCTGTGAATACGCACACTCCCATGCCTCCCAACGGCATCAGCACGTTGCTCGATATGAAATCGAACAGGTTGAACAGATTCAGCCCCTGCAGCGGGCCGAACGAGAGTGAGCACAGTGTGGCCAATAACAGCGATAAACCGGTCACAGCCATGGTGCTCTTGAATCTGCTCAATCCGAACTCGTCGCACAGGAACGCCACCACAATCTCGCTTACCGAGATGATTGACGTAAGCGAAGCCAATGCCAGCAGTATGAAGAAGAAGAAACTCCACACGCTGCCTCCAGGCATGTTATGGAATATGTTGGGCAATACCTCGAACACCAGTGTCGGCCCCTCCGCAGGCGACATGCCGAAACTGAACACCGCCGGGAAGATGATGACGCCTGCCATAACAGCCACCAACGTGTCAAGGGCCGCTATCTGGATCGACGTCTTCATCAACGGAGTGCTGTCGCTGAAATAGCTGGAATAAGTCACCAGACACCCCATGCCTAAAGAAAGGGAGAAGAATGCCTGACCCATCGCCCCAAGCACAACATCGGCCGTAAGTTTGCTGAAATCGGGTTTGAACAGGAATGTCAGTCCATCCGCCGCGCCGGGCATCATCAGCGAGTTGACGCAGAAGGCTATCAATATGACGAACAGCAACGGCATCAGGATGTTGCTGACACGTTCTATGCCCTTCACTACCCCGCCTATCATCACCAATGCATTGATGACCAGGAACACCACGGCCCACAGCACCGAACGCCAGCCGCTGACAAACGACTGGAACTGCGAATGACGCTCCGTGTTGGGCGTGTCCTTGAACAGTCCCGTCGCCGAGTCAACGATATATTCCAGCGTCCAACCCGCCACCACGGCATAAAAGGCCAAGATCATGAAGGCTGCCAATATAGCGGCATAGCCTAAGAAATCCCAGCGCTTATTGCCCGTGATCCGGCGGAACGCCCCCGGCATTCCCTTGCGGCTGCTGCGTCCCAGGCTGAACTCGGCGCAGATGGCCGGCACGCCTAACAGGAACACGAAGCCGATATACACTATCAGGAACGCGGCACCACCTCCGGTGCCGCATTCGTAAGGAAATCTCCAAATATTGCCCAGTCCCACAGCCGATCCGACCGTGGCGGCGAGCACACCTAATTTCGTACCGAATTGCGCTCTTGCTTTCTCCATATATTCAATTTACGATCCGGGCCATCGTTCAGGATGGAACGGATCACCAGTTATCGGTGCGGAACGGCACCAGGGGCAGGTAGTTGTCGCCCACTACGTTTCCAAGCTGGAAATCCTTCCAGCAGTAGCGCACAGCCACCGGCTCGGCCACTTCCGAACTCGAGACTATCAATGTATTCTTCTGGCCGTCCGGACGCACATTGTCGGCGGGATGGAACACCTTGTCGGCGCCGGCCACCTCAAATCCCTTTATATCGCAGTTGGGCGATATGATGTCGTTATTCAGTTCTATGTCCACCCATACCTCGTTGCCCTTCACAGTATGGCTCTTATATTTGGGGCTGACGCAGGGGAACATGGTCTGACCGTATGTCCTGTTAAGTATCAGGTCGGCCATGCGGTCGCCCACCACCTTCTTGTCGGAGGGATGCACGTTGAAACGCTCATACTCCACAGCGGCGTCGTTGGTACAGATTATTCCGCTGTTGGGAATCAGCGCGCAGGCATCCCACTGGGCCTTGCGCAGCTTCGGACCCTCGGCGGTCTTCATCGAGTGGTCGAAAGCGTAAGGAGCGAGTTCCACCTGATAGAAGGGAATGTCACCCAGCCCGATCTTCTCGCGCCAGTCCTTCACCATATTGGCCAGACGCTGAGCGTAGACGTCGTCGTGGCCCACGTTGCTGCAGCCCTGATACCACATTATACCCTTATAGGTATAGTCCTTGATGGGCATGAACATGGCGTTATAAGCCAACAGCGGACGCATATAGTGCTCCATCGGCTCCACATCCTTGGGATCAAGGCTTACGTCGGGATATGTCTCCAAGATTTCGCGGGGCGTCCAGCTCTCGACGCGCGCGCCGCCGTATGCAGCGCTCATGATGCCTACCGGCACCTGCAGCACGTCGGTCATGCGCTTGGCGGCATGCCAGGCCAGGGCGCTGTAGTCGGGCGATGTGGCGGGCGACG
>OIGD01000381.1_pt1 | contig 54859 bp, 63 predicted proteins | sample 1582211 | NCBI WGS metagenome assembly OIGD01 (sample SAMN04414078, study PRJEB24778) | human gut metagenome | material: faecal | host: Homo sapiens
AATTTTAGTGTTTTAGTATACTTTATTTTATAATAATTTTATAATTATTTTTTCTAACATTTGTGTCTATTTTTTATAATACATCATTTATAATAACTCTAATAATTTTAGTTTTACTATTTAATTAATTTTCCAATCATATCATAATCTTTATTTCCAATGATTTCTACTTTAACAAATTTATCTAATAGCTCATCTTCACTTTTTTCAACATATATTATTCCATCTATATCAGGTACTTCATTTTCACTTCTTGCAATATAATATTTTCCGTCAAAACTTTCATCTTCAATTAATACCTCTAATTTATTTCCTATTTGTTTTTTTAAATTTTCATCTGAAATTTGTTGTTGTAAAGACATTATTTTATTATATCTGCTTTTTTTAGTCATAGGATGAATCTGATTATCCAATTTTTCTGCTGGAGTTCCATCTTCTTTTGAATATGTAAATGCTCCTAATCTATCAAATTTAGCCCATTTAACAAATTCATATAATTCTTCAAAGTTTTCTTTTGTTTCGCCTGGGAAACCTACCATTACTGTAGTTCTTATTATAACATTTGGAATTTCTTTTCTGATTTTTGTTATTAATTTACGAATACTTTCTCCATTACTTTTTCTGTTCATTCTTTTTAAAACAGTATCTGAAATATGTTGAATTGGTATGTCAAAATATTTGCATATTTTTTTGTTTCCTTTTACTACTTTTATTAATTCATCTGTAATAGATTCTGGATATGTATATAAAAATCTAATCCATTTTATTCCTTCAATTTTTGAAAGTTTATCTAATAATTCAGCAAGTTTAGATTCACCATAAATATCAATTCCATATTTACTTGTATCTTGTGCTATTACTATAATTTCTTTATACCCTTCATTTACAAGTTCTTGTGCTTCTTTTAAAATATCTTCCATTTTTCTGCTAACAAATTTCCCCCTTATATATGGAATTGCACAATATGTACATCTATTACTGCATCCTTCTGCAATTCTTAAATAGGCAAAATTTCGTCCTGTAGAAATGATTCTGTTTGAAAATTCCAAACCACACTTATTTGTTAATAATTCTTCCTTTGCAATATTCTTACTTTCTTCTTTTTCATTTTTACCTATTACTTTTTCAATTTGCTCCCAAATAGTATCATATTCTTTATACTTTATAAATAAATCTACTTCTGGAATAGCTTCTTGTAATTCTTCTTTATATCTTTGAACTAAACATCCCATTACAATTAAATATTTACATTTATTCTTTTTATATTCAGCCATTTCTAAAATAGTGTTTATTGCTTCTTGTTTAGCAGATTCTATAAAACCGCATGTGTTTATTACTATAATATCTGCTTGTTCAGGATTATTAACTATTTTAAAATTATTTTTTTTGAATAATCCAATTGTCATTTCTGTATCTACTAAATTTTTACTACATCCTAATGATATAAACCCTACATTCATTATTATTTCTCTCCTTCTTATTTTTCAAACTATTCTTTATTTTAACACTTTTTCCACTTTTTATCAATAATTTCCTTGCAAATACTAATATTTTATGATATATTGTGGATGGCTTGAAAAAGCTTAAATGAATTTAATTTTTTATGAAGACTATAATTTTCTCTTTATTTAGAGTTCAGAACTATGTGTCCCAGAAAAATATTAAATATCAGAACTTTAAAAAGGAGGAATTTCTAATGGCAGATAAAACTTTAGTATGTAAAGATTGTGGTGCTGAATTCGTATTCACAGAAGGTGAACAAGCATTTTACGCAGAAAAAGGATTCACAAATGAACCACAAAGATGTCCAGAATGCAGAAAAGCTAGAAAAGCTCAAAGAAGAAATAATTTTAATAACTAATTTATAAAAAATGCTTTAATTTAAAATTAAAGCATTTTTTATTTTTAATTAATTTTAATATTCACTTAAATTTGAACAAAAACTATCTTTCAAAACCATCATCTTTCATATGACTATATTTTCTTTTTGTTGCCATTCCTCCTCTTATGTGTCTTTCAGCCTTATTTTCATCTAAAATTTCTCTAACTTCTCCTGCTAAACCAGGGTTTATCTTAAGTAATCTTTCACTTACGTCTTTATGTACTGTAGATTTAGAAATGCCGAATTTTTTAGCTGCACCTCTAACTGTATCTTTTGAGTCAACTATATAATGTGCAAGTTCACAAGCACGTTGTTCTATTGAATAATTTTTCATAATGAAACCCCCATGTGAATACTTTTGTTTAATTGTATTCGTGTGGGGGTTGTATTATGATAGGCATTTTTTATATGTTGTTTAAATAATCCGTCTTACTATGATACATATGAGAAATGAAAACTTTATGTCTTTCTTCATCTATTGTATATAATAAAACATAATTGTTTAATATTATTCTTCTATAAATTCTTTTAGTATTACTATACTTATCTATTTCAGCATACATTCTAGGTACATATGCTAGATTAGTAATAAACTCTTCTATTCTTTCCATTATTTTGTTTGCCGAATTTTGTGCTGAAAGATCATCTCTAATATAATTATATACTTTTCTAATCTCTACTGCACATTCTTCAGTAAATTCTACTTCGTACTTTACATCAATATCCATACTCATCCCTCAATTCTTCAAAGACCTTGTTAGCAGGGATAGTTCTTCCTTTCTCTATATCTTCTTCCGATTTTTGTAAATGTTTTATAATATCTAATTCTAATAATTTTTCTTTATATTCTTTCATACTAACTATAACTACATCGCTTTTATTATCTCTTTTTACGACTATTGGTTCATTGATTTCATCTTGGTTATTTAATTCTTCTTCAACTTCTTGTAATTTAATTACCCTTTGCATTTCAAATCACACCTTTCTTTTATAGTTTTGTTTTAATAAATATAATTATACCATATTTAAGAGTGATTTGTATATACTTTAATAATTTTTCATCCATGTTTATTGTAATTTTTTCAAATTCTTTTTCTACAGATTTCATAAAGTTCTTTTTATTTGATATTATACTTTTTAAATACATTTTTATTGCATTCAACAATTCTTCTTCATCTATTGTAGTTGTATTAGGGCAATGATTTACCCCCATAGAATTTCTTCCACTACACACCCATCTTATATATTCTTTTCCATCTGTTGAATACTTTCTTTTCATTCTTCTAAACGAATACCCACAATGTTTGCAATATATAAGTGTGCTAAATACATATTCTGTTTTTTCTCTTTTATTATTTAACTTAAATTCACTAGACCTTTGTTCCAAAAGGGCTTGTGCTCTATTAAATAATTCATCTGATATTATTCTCATTTCAGGTGTTTCAACAACTATCCATTCTTCTTCTGGCAGTTCTTTTCTTGTTCCTGTTATAAAGTCTGTTACTTCTGATTTTTTATTTGTTACTCTACCTGTATATATTGGATTTTTAAGCATTCTCACAATAGATGTTTGTACCCATTTGGATTTAGTTTTCTTTGTTCTTATACCTCTATCATTTAAATTCCATGCAATTTTAGTTGTGCCAAAACCTTTATATACATAGCTTTCAAATATTTCTTTTACAATTTTTGCTTCTTCTTCATTTATTTTTAAAGTATATCTTTCATCTGGAATTTTATCATACCCAAATACTAGATTAGGCACTCTTCCTTTTTGAGCTGTAATATCTTTACCAAATTTAACCCTTTTAGACATATTTGCACTTTCTTGTTGTGCCATTGCTCCTAAAATTGTTAATATAAATTCAGAACCACCTTCCATTATTTCTCCATTATTTAAGAAATCAACTTCAATTCAATATGATTTTAATTCTCTTATACTTTGTAATAAATCTACTGTATTTCTTGCAAAACGTCTTACATCTTTTACTACTACTTTATCAAATTTTTTAGCTTTAGCATCTTGCATCATTTGCTGAAATTGTTTTCTGTGTTTTATTTGTTTTCCTGATATTCTTTCATCTGCATATAACTTGTACAATTCATATCCGTTCTTTTTTGTAAATTCATTAAAAAATTCTATTTGCTTTTCAAATGATTCTACTTGTGATTCCTTTTCAGTTGATACTCTTGCATATGCTGCAATTTTCATAACATCACTACTTTCTTTTTTCTGTTTCATTATTTTCGTTCTGTTACGTTTTAGCATATCGATTTTATTTTTTCAATATAAAAGTAGAAAAAAACTACTCCATTGTTTTGGAATAGTAATTTAACTTTTTTAATTAATTTTTTTATATTCTCCATTTATTACTTGATATTTTCCGTCACCTTTATAATTATAAATTGCAAAATCTATGTCTTCTATTGAAAACTCTCGTTCTTCTGTAATATTATTTAAAAAGATATAACCATCATCTTCAAAAGCCTCATATATATGTCCTTCTTTTTTATATTCACTGTTTCTTTTATTCTCTTGTTCTTTTAAATCAACTGTTTTTTTACTTGCTAAATTTATTACTTCTTCTTTTAAATCTGTTCTTACTTTTATACTTCCATCTGCTTTATATTGAAAAATTATATCTTCATTTTCAAATCCTTTTGGAACTTTATCTCCTGACATAATTAAATGTTCAATTTTTCCATTTTCAAATTTATCAATACTATAAGTTGGATTATCTGTAGGTCCATTTGCAATAAATTGTTTTCTATATAAAGTACCTTCTTTCTCTGCTAATTCTAAAATACTATTATCTATTGCATCACTTAATTCATCACGATATTTAATATCTGCACTCCATCTAGATATTCCAATATTAGCTGCTACATTATCTTCCATAAAATTCTGATAATCCCAATACTTACTATATTTGTTTTCTTTATTTGTATCTATAACATTTTTATTTCCATTGTTTTCAAAATATTCTTTTAATTCACTGATAAATTTATTCACAAAATCGAATAAAGTAGTTTCTTCAGGCAAATCTTTACCTAAATTTTTTATGTCAAAATCATTTAATAAGTTCATATCTATAATAGACCTCTTTCTATAAAATATTGTTTGGAAAATTTTAGAATCATTATATTGATAAAAATTAAGAATAAAAATTAATTGATTAAAATTTATATTCTTATACTAGCATAATTTTCTTTAACTTACAATACTTTTATAAAACTTTTCATTATATTTTCTTTAAACAATTTTATTCTACTAATTTACTCTCTCCTGTAGCATAATCTATAATTACACCAGGCTGTACATTATAAATATAAAAGCATATGCCTTTCCCCTTATCTTCTACAGATTTTGCTTCTATAGTTATCCCACTTGCAACTTTATTTTCCCCTTCATATATTGGCGTTACTCTATATAAAACATGCTTATCAGGATTATCATTTAAATATTTTCTTACTTTATTTTCAAATGGTGTCATTCCACTAATATTAAAATATCTTGTTCCTGTTATAATATTTTTTTCATTTACATTTTCTGCTGATAAACTAAATGCAATTAAATGACATTTATTATATAAATTGTCTAAATTTATTTTTGGGTATTCTGTATCTTGCCATCCAGTTGGTATTATTTTATCAAGTGCCTTTCTGCTTTCACTTTCCTTTGGCATTGTTTCTTCTTTATTTAAGTTTGCAAATGCAACTCCACATCTTCCATACTCATCTAAATCACTATAAATTTCAAATGAATCGGTTGTGAAATATTTCTCATCAAAATTTGGTATATTATTATTTATTGTTACATATGGCTCTGTTGAATATTCTGGAATAGTATCTAATGTATATGATGAAATTGTTGGTTGAGTGTTTATATTATTTTCATTATATTTATTGTTTGTATATACATAAATCCCTATAGCAATAATTAACACAAAAAATATTACAGCTAAAACTTGCTTAATTTTAATATTTTTATTTGAATTATTTTTAAGTTTTTCGTTCATAGACTACTTCCCCTTTATTTATTTTGCATTAATTCGTAATCTTTAAATATATTAAAAATCTTTTATAAAATTTGATTATTTACTTTTATTTTATCAACTTTTTATTAATAATCTCTTTCTAATATTTTTATTGATCTTTCTGTTGGCTCTAAACCATATTCATAGCTATCTCTAAAAATTCTAGGTAACTTTTTTAATCTAAAATTCAAATCATCTAAATCACACTTTTCTAAGTTTAATTCTTCTTTACCTAGCCAATTAGAATACATTTCATAATCTTCCCCTTTTTTTATTTTAAATGCTTCTCTAATGTCTTCTAATCCCATTGTTCCACCACAGTCTTCAATTATTCCAAATCCTTCTCCTTCAATTACTCTTGGTAAATCTTTTCCATTTATATTATTATCTTGGAATATTTTTTCTAATACAATATTAAATCTCCAATTATCGCCAAAATCATATTGAAATTCCATTCTTTCATTTTCTTCATCTAATATATGTTTTAGTTTAATATCCTTTGCATCTTTTAATTCTCTATATCTTTTATCTAGTCTAGGAATAATATTATCATCTTCAAATATACAACCATATTGTCCAACTTTAAAGAATTCATCATTATCATAATGTTTCATATATTTATTATAATGTTCTAGATGATTTAAAATAAAATTATTTAACTCATCTACTTCAAATAAATACAAATGACTTCCTTGCATCTCAAATAATGCCATTAATATATAAGCTAATTTTGCAACAGTTATATCATTCATTACTTGAAATCTTCTCCATATTTTTGGTTCATAATCTTGTAATTCTGCATATATTTGATATATTGGTTTACTTGCCATAACACTTCCTCCATAATTTTTTTAATTATCTGTACTTATATATTGTTGCCTACTACTTGTAGGTTTACTTGGTATTGTTCTTTTTAATTTTTTATTTTCTAAAAGCATATTTATATATTTTTCTCTAAATCCTCTTACATTTTTATACCCAAAGAAATTTGCAATTTCTTTTAAACTCTTTGGCTCTTTGCAAAAATTAATTATATCTTCTTGTATTGTTTCATTTTTATTAACTTGTGCATTAACTTGTGCATTAATATTTTTTTGATTATTATTTATTATTTTATTATTTAATGTTTCAGGATATAATTCTGGATATTCTCCATTATAAAATGTAACAACAAAATCTTCTCTTTCATTAACAAATATAGGTTCTGGCAATTTAGCTTCTTTCATTTTATCTTCCATAGTCGAAATTCCGGTATGTCTATTTTCAATTATACCACCTAATATTTCTAATAATTTTACAATAGTTTCATTTCTTACTTCCATTGCTTTTCTTGTTTTTAATAATTCTAAAGTATTTGATCCATACAAATTCCCAACATTTCTAAATTCAATTCTATCCTTATATATAGTAACCATACTATATACGCCTGTTTTTAAATCACTATAATCTCTATGAATAATCATATTAGCTATAGCTTCTCTTAGTGCATCCATCGGATATTGTGTTATATCTGTTCTAAGTCCTGTTTTATCACTGATAATAACCTTAACCTTCATATTCCTACTTATAAAACTTATTGTTTCTTGATACATTTCAGCTATATTGCCTTCAATTCTTTTACACTTATATATTTCATATTCAGTCATATGATCATCTCTATCACCAATTCTTGTATACGCTCCATTATGCAATCCTTTTGGTTTATAATAACATGGCTTATTTCTTTGATTTAATGCATCAACTCTAACAGCAACAACATTTTTATCTTCTATATTTATTATATTTATTTCTGGTCTTATAACTGGTTCAAATTCCGTACTACCAAATTAGTTATATTTTTTTGTAAATCATTTGCATCATAAATTCCAACTACCTCAAAAGTAGTTTTATTCTTATGCTTTTTTTCTTCAACACCAAATAATATAACTCCTCCAATTGTATTTGAAAAACTAGAAATAGTATCATAATATTTATCTGGTTTTCCAGCATTTGCTGTTTTTGTTTCAATACAAATGGTTTCTGTTTGCTTTTCATTTAATTCTTGAATCATCCCTAAAACATCTTCTTTATTCATCCTAGAAATCTCATCTATCTGTTTTTTTAGTAATTTTATCATATTTATCTTATTTATTCTACATTGATTATAAATTTTTTTAAATATTATATATCTTTTACATTGATATATTTTTATTTTATATTATTTACAAAACTAATATAAAAACATACATATTAATATTTATTAAAAAAATTAATTTTATAATTTCAATTCATCATCTTCCAATACCTCGTGAGAATTTTGATAAGAACTTGAATCTTTATAATCAAATATTATCTTATTATCATTCTCAGCTAAATTATAAGCAAGACTTCCCGCGAATGCTTGTACAATTTGTTCTTCAGTATTAGGATTTATAAACGTAATCTTCAAACCCTTTTTCAAACTCTGGATCTATCTTTTTCTACTTCTTTGTAATCTAACAACATTTTAAATTCTTTTCTTTCTGTTAGTAACTTCAATGCAATATTTATAGCCACAAGATCCTGATATTCATACCCATAATTAAAATTACTCATATTTACATATCCTTCCTTGATTATACACATTTCTTCTTCGATATTTAAACTGTCTCTACTCTTATATTTCTTTTGATAATATCATAAATCTTAACAATTTACAATTTTTAAGATTGCTTCGCTTTTTACGAACAAATGTGTTGATTTTTAATTTAAAATATGATAAAATACTTAAAATATATTTTATTATGCAAGGAGGTTTTAATTTGGATATATATGCACAAAACATTTATGAGATAATTCAAAATGGTATAAAAAAACATATCTTAATCATCTATAACATTTCAGCAAACCATTATGTTGGCTTAACAATCCATGCAACAGAATCTAAAGAACTAACATATGTAAAATCTATAAATAGATTTGTTGATATTAATGATTTGCAAGAATATAACAAAAAGAATATTAAACGGGTTGGTGTATATTAAAGGAAAGTTTTTAAAAGTAACAAATAAGGACTTCTTTGATATACTAAAACTATTAAAAGAATCTTTAATGCAAAAATTAGGTAAACAAATAGACTTCAAAAATATTGAAAAAATCAAATATCTAAAATGGTGTTACGATAAAATATTATTAGATTCTTATGCTAATAATATTTCTAATTTAAAACCATGTTCCATTTGTTGGGTTGATTTTGGACAGAATATAGGTTCCGAATTAAGAAAATTAAGACCAGCTATCTTATGGCGTTCATCTTCTGATAAAAAAATGTGGACTGTTATTCCATTAAGTAGTAAATGTTACAATGATAAATATTACTTTCATTGCGATATAACATCTATACCTTGTAGTACTGCAAAATTAGAATCAATGAGTAATTTTAGTTATAAAAGAATTAGAGAGCCCTTCTTTTATAATAAAAAAATTGCCCATCTTTCTAAAGATGAATATAATAACATTTTATTGGTGCTAAAAAAATATTATACTTTTGACAATTAAAACTCCGTAAAATCTTGACTCTTGTCAAAAAATGCTTTATAATATAATTACATTTAATTGTTGCACATCGTAAGATGTGGAAGTTCTTTTTCAAAGGCTAGGTCTAACCTAGTCTTTGCTTTTTGTAATAATTTATATTTTTTTGCATATAATATTACTACATTTAATGTTGCACATTAGAATGTGGCTCGTTCGTTTATAAACGCTGAGAATCCCTCTGACACAGAGGGATTTTCTTTTTTATTGTCGGAAACCTTCGTAAATTATTAAACATTTACGAAGGTTTCCGACATGTATTTTGTTTTACCTTATAAAATGTCCGATTTATTCAGACATTTTAATAAAACCTATTGAAAAACTAGTTTATAAATTTGTATTTTTTTAAATCTTTTTATTGTAGAGCCTTATATTTTAACTGAATATACGAATCTTCTAGTTTATTACATTCTAGTAATTGTAACGGCAATAATTTATTTAATTCATTTTCATCAGCTATTGCTTCCCCATCTACCAATGTAGCAACATCTTTTCCACCAACGATTATTGGAGCTATAACAATATTTACAAAATCAATTAACTTATTTCTAACAAACATTCCATTTAACGTTCCACCTGATTGAATTGTCAATCTCTCTGCATTATATTTGCTATATAAATCTTCTAATAACTTTTCCAAATCTAAAGTATCATAATATAAGATTTCCAAGTTGTCATATTTATCTTGCAAACTATATGCAATATGATTTTTATTTGTAGTAACTAATAATAGTTTTCCTACCCAATGACATAAATAATCTATTCCATTTTCGTTTAAATGTGGTTTATTATCTATTATTACAAATGTTACTGCATCAATCTTTTCGTGATATTCTTTTTTCTCATTAACTCCTATTTTAGCCATTACTCTACCTGTGTTTAGAGAAAATATATCCGTTTCTTGTTCTATTTCATAATATTGGTGCAAGCCTTCCTTAACTCCATCTATTCTGCAAAAATCCTTATCAGCGTCTAAATTATCGCTACTTCCACTACTTATTTTACCATCTAATGATTCTAACATAAATAAAGTTGTTATCGGTCTATTCATATAAAATCACTTTCCTTTCTCAAATATCTTATATTTATTATAAAACATTTAAAAAGCTATTTCTTGACTTTTCTTGCACATTTTTTATATCTATTCTTTTGATATAGGTATCCATATTTCAGTGTTCTTATCATCGTATAATTCAAAATCGATATCCATACTTTGCTTATAACTAGATGTTATAAAAAATTCCTTATATATTCTTGACCATAATTCATTTATGTTCTTTTCATCTTGTCCTTTGCATTTAAAAACTACCCATGTACTTTTAGGAATTTCAATTTTTTCTATTTCAATATTAGTTTCTATATCTTCTGTTTGTTCTATTCCAATTCCATATTTATATTCAAAATCACTTTGTGTTCCTATACAAATTCCCAATAAATCTTTTTTATAGTTATTTGATATTTTTTCTAAAGTTCCACTTTCTTTTAGTTCTTTCCAATATTTAGGAATTTCATCTTTATTTTCAATATTGAATTTTCTTAAAAATGCTAATACTTTAATAGTATCTTTACTTTCAATTCGATAATTTAAAATATTATTCGTATTAACTTCAAATTCTAAATTGGCTCTACTGAAATTTTTAAATTCATTTCCATCTGTTTTAGCCATTTTAGGTACAATGCCATGAAAATTTTTAAAAGCTCTTGAAAATGCTTCGTGGCTTTCAAATCCATATTTTAATGCTATATCCAATATATTTTCGTTGTTTTTTGAAATTTCTTGTGCTGCTACTGTTAATCTTCTATTTCTAATATAAGTTGTTGGAGATACACCAATAACAGCACTAAAAATCCTATGAAAATAATAAGCTGACATTCCAACTTCTTTTGCCACTATATCAAAATTGATATCTTTATCTAAATTAACCTCAATATAATCTATTGCCTTTTGAATTTCATTTATATAATTCATAAATTACTCCTTATGTATTCTATTTTTATAATCCAAACAATGAAATTTGTTCATCATTTGTGCTATCCTTTTTATATGCTCTCATAATATCTTTCATTTTATATAATATCCCATACCTATCACATTCATCTGTGAACACTTTATATAACTGCTTATAATTAGGAGTTAAACAATTATACTTATCTCCATAAGTTTTAATGTATTTTTCTTTTAATCCTGGAAATTTTTCATCTAATTTATCAAAATAATAAGCTCTTTGGTTTTCTCTTAATGTCATTCCCATATAAGTATGAATAAATTTAGCACCGCTTCTGCTAGCGAGTTCTACTAATTTTTTTATATCTTCTTCTTTGTCTGTAATAAAAGGCAAAACTGGATTCATCATAATTCCAGTAAAGATACCATTGTCATTCAATATCTTTATTGCCTCTAATCTTTTAGAAGATACACATACATTCGGTTCAATTCTTTTCGATAAGTTGTCATCTGGGGTAGTTATAGTAAATTTAATAATAACATTATTCTTTGAGTTTATTTCCTTTAGCAAATCTATATCTCTTAATATCAAATCACTTTTTGTATCAATAGAAACACCAAAACCATATTTTGATATCAGCTGCAGTGCTCCTCTTGTTTGCTGATATTTTATTTCCATTGGATTATATGTATCAGACATAGCACCAATACCAACAACACCTTTTAATCGTTTTTTACTCAATTCATTTTCCAATATATGTAGCATATTTTCTTTGCCTTTTATTATGTCAAAATTATCTATATGATAGCAATCACTTCTACTATCACAATAAATACACCCATGTGAACAACCTCTATATAAATTCATATTATAATCTACACCATACCATTCACTACCATCTTTTGCTTTTGTTAGTATAGTTTTAGCTTTTATAAATTCCATTGTTCTCTCCTATTATAAAGAATTACTACAAATTTCAATTGTATTTCCTTCTGGATCAAAGATATTAAAATAATACTATGGTTCTGTTATATTTACATACATTATTTCTGACATTTTACAAATGTTCAATTCTTTAATTCTTTTATATTCTTCTTTTAAGTTTTCTGCATAAAAATTCAAAGTTATAATATTGTTTTTCTTTTCTCCTCTATCAATATTAAATTTCTTTATATATTCACTATTAAAATTATCAATTATATTTCCACTTTTTATTTTTTCTTCGTCATATAATTTATTATATATAGATAATTTGTTTCCAAAATCAAATTCTGTCCATCTATTTTTGGTAAATATATTCCCTTTTTTCTCAAATACTTTTTCATAAAAATCAACTACTTCATCAAATTTATCTGTTTCGATATATGTACTATATAATTCCATATTTTCACCTTCAATTTATAATTTATTTTATTTGCATTATACCATACATTTTTTTATTTGCAACCTCCAAACCATCGTTTCCACTGGTCTGAAGCAACCTTGTGTATAAAAATAAAGCACCTAAAATTTAGGCACTTTACATAGAATTCTCTTTAACTTTTCCATTAAATTTTTATAATTTCATATGTTCATTAACATTTGGCCATATAATATGGTGTACTGAGTGTAGATATATAATCTTTGTATCTCTCTCAGCCCAGCACTTTAAATCATTTTTCAAAATAATCTTATATGTTTCCGTACTCCATATCTAAAACCACCTTAACATGAATTTCAGAATTTTGTACTTTTTCTAGTCCAAATCGACCTCTTTTATGAAACGTTATTGAATCTTGAAAACTAGTAAATTCAACTATTACAGGTTGTCTTTCAAAGTCATCACCGCGCAACACTCCACATGTGTTGGGTATTGGATATGAATAGTAACTTTTTTATATGCGTATTGTTAAAATACACTATATTTAACACAAACTATCAAGGTACTGTGTGTGTAATTGATATGTTTATTTTTCTACTTCTACCCTAACCCTTACACTATTAATTACTTTCTTTCTTTTTTTACCATTCTCATCAACATAAAAGTAAAAAAATTGTTGGTTACTATAAAAATCTAATATATTTATAAATGAATAGCACTTATAATTCATTATATCGTTATTGTCAATAATCTTTTGTTTTGTTAAGTCTTCTCTTGGAGTATCCTCAAATTGTGTCTTACATATAAATCTTATCATACAATCATCTTTTTTTCCGTTTTCATATCCACCAATAATTATATAATCAACTAATGCATCAAACACATCTCTATCAAATCCATCTAATAATTTGTTACTATCTATTACTTCTTTTATTTTCTTTATTCCTAACTCCACTTTATCTTCGTCTTCTGTAAGAAGTCTATATTGTTCGATTTCTTTATCAATTTTTTCCTTTTTATTATCAAAGGTTATTTTTTTCTTATTATAACTTTCTTTATCTATTGTACCATCAATCATCAAATCTATCAATCGTTGTTGCTGATATTCGATATTAATTTTTTCTTTTTCTAAACTTTTAACTTTTTCTATATTTCTGTCATCTCTTAATGCAGAAGTAATTATTTTTATTAATTGGTCTTTGTCCATATTCTGATTATTACACAATCTGTGAAAAGCATCAACAAATACATTTTCTAATAAGTTTTCCCTCATTGCCTTACTATTTTCACAAGATTCTTTACCACTTCTAATATTTAATAAGCAATCCCAAATACAAGTACTTCCTTGTTTGGAATACATCGCACGTCTGACATAAGTATTTCCACAAAAGCCACATTTAATTTTACCACTAAAAGTATATTTTCTTCCAATATTTCCTAATCTTCTACCTGTTGCTCTTGCACCAACTCTATTTTTTATTATTTCTTGAACCTTTTCAAAATCTTCTCTTTTTATTATTGGCTCATGATGATTTCTCATATAATATTGATCTGCTTCACCATAATTAGTTAATCTTTTATGAGAGATTGGATCAATTGTAAATGTTTTACCCTGAAGTACATCTCCAACATACTTTTCATTTTTTAATATTTTCATAATTGTGGAAGGTAGCCAATTTCCTTTATTTCTTCTTGTTTCAACTTTCATTTCAGTAAGTAGTTTGGCAATATAATCACAACCGTGTCCATCTAAATAATTTTTAAATATTAATTTTACTATTGAAGCCTCTTCTTCAATAATTATCATTTTATTTGTTTTACTATCGTAGTGATAACCATAGCAATTATTAAATCCAACTAATTCCCCTCTTTGTGATTTCATTTTTAAACCTAATTTAACGTGTGAAGAAATAGTTTCACTTTCCTGTTGGGCAACAGAACTTAATATGGTTAATAATAATTCACCACTCATTTCCAAAGTATTTATTCCTTCTTCCTCAAAAATAATTGCAACATTATTTTCTTTAAGAAGTCTGACATATTTCAAGGTATCAAGTGTGTTTCTTGCAAATCTTGATATTGACTTTGTTAATATTAAGTCAAATTTATTTTCTAATGCATCTTCTATCATTCGCATAAAATTTTCTCTTTTGAAATCTTGTGTTCCTGATATTCCTTCATCAGCATAAATACCTCCAAAACTCCATTCATCATTAGACATAATTTTTTCCTTGTAATATTTCTTTTGTGATTCATAACTATTTAATTGTTCATCGTTGTCTGTACTCACTCTTGCATAAGCAACTACTCTCATTCTTTCAATAGGTTTACCAGTTCTCCTATCAATTCTTTCTTCTTTTTTCTTGATTAACGTTATTTCCATAACTAAATCACTTCCTTTCTTTCACACGTTAATATTACAAATTATTTTATATAATTACGATTGTGCGATTTTCTCTATTTGTACCCTTGACTTCTCATAAGTATCTTCATCAATTATTTTTTTATTTTTTAAATAATTAATAGCCTTTAAATTTAATAAAAATTTAATGAATTTTACATCCAATTCTCTAACTTGCACTTTTTTTCATTCCTTTCATTCTTCTTATTTTTAGTTCATAGTCACATTTATTTTTAAAATCAAATAAATCTGTACCAAGTAAAACATTATCAACCATATTTTCAGCAGTTTTTTTATCTTCTGCTTTTACTTGAACATCCTGTTTGTAATTATTTGCTATAATAGTTACTATATAATCTTTTCTTCTTTTGAACATAATTTTCTCCTATTCCATAAGTTTTTAAATAACTTATAATATCAAAATCAAAGACATCTACTAATGCTCTATTAACTTTATCTAATTGATAATCTAGTAAACTTCCCATATAACTTATAATTCTTGATTTATCAATTACTCTAATCTGCTCTAATAAAATTAAAGAATTATACCTTAAAAAATCATTGCTATGAATTAAAATATGTGTTGGTAATTTTTCTTTTTTTATTATCTTTGTTAATGGAGCAACTATAACAGTCGGACTATATTTATTGCCACAATCATTTTGAAGAACCACCACTGGTCTTTCTCCCTTTTGTTCACTTCCAATAGCAGGATTTAGTGTCGCATAATAAATATCTCCTTTTTTTATATCGGATTTAATCATCTTTCTTTTCAACTTTATATATAATGCGTGGTGGTCTATCATTAAATAAATTTAATATATTTAACTTCTTATCTTTTAAATAATCTGTTAAAACACGATTAACATCTTCCTGTGCTTTTTGCATACTTGTTTGTGAATGATCCATAGTTGTTTCAAATATCAATTTAACTTTTACTTTATAATTTTTTCTTTTCATTAAAATTTCCTCCTTAATATGTAAAAAAGCCAAAGTACATATAAATACCTTGACTTTCATAATATTTATTTCTTTTATTTTTTTAGTTTTAACTGATATTTGTCTTAATACCCTCAGTACGGGATTTCATCAAACTATTGACTTGCTAAATCAATATCACAGGAATTTCACCTCCCCGAGGATCTCTCCGGGCTGCACCCATTGCTTGAGTCTGTGGCTATGCAGGAGTATCTTTAATACTGTTAGATGTAATCGCAAATTAGGTGCTACCTAATTTTATAACCAAGTATAGACCGACAAGCGTACTTGTTAAAGTGCTGAATCTAACAGGAAAGTATCTGATGAATGTGTATCAAATTTTCAAAGAACACATCCTGCTCCACTAAAATAAAAGGAACAGGTGGAAAAGGATTAACTCCCTCTCACCTGTTTCCTCACTTAAAGGTAAAAAGTGTAGTCTAATTTTTAAATTTTTTTGAAATTTTTTCTATTGCGATATCAACACTAAACTTTACTGCCCTTTTAGTACAATTTTCTTCCTCTGCAATTTCTTCAAAAGTTTTATTTTCAAAGTAATATTTTTTTAATCTTTCCCTTTGAATTTTAGGTAATTCTTGAATTGCTTCTCTTAATTTCTCATTATTGATTTTATTTTCTACTATTTCATCAGTTGGTATTTGTTTATTTAATGCTCTTGATTCAAGATTGTTTTCAAATATTTCTGAATGTTCGATATGTCTATCATATTCATTCAATTCTTTAATATCTTGCAGTTCAAACTTATCAAAAACTCTATATACTTCTTCACTAACTTCTACTTTATTTAGATGTCCTTTAACATCTTTAAATGTAATTGTATAAATATTTTTTTCTTCAATATAATTTAATGTATAAGGGTTGTCCTTACATTTTCTTCTTTTAGGGCTTTCTGCCATCTTTCTTTCCTCCATTCAAGTTTTTTTGTTTAAACTTGAACTTTGGTGGGCTTCTGCACCTAAAAAATTTTACACAAAAAGAAAAGACGCCAATAGTCAAACTCATATTTTGAGTCAAACTATTAGCGTCAATCAAAACTTCATTATTTAATTTTCTTGTTTTTTTACGTTTATGAGCGAAAGATACCCCTTTATGAATATAATCGCTTCTATCAATTTCTAACAAACAAATAAGAACTACTCTCACGATCATAAGGGCAACAACTCCTACTTCTTATAAAAATCAATGCCCTAATTTTTATACGAGTAATAGCGTAAGGTATTGCTCCCTCTTATGAAAAATTAACCAGTAATATATCTTCTTCTTTTGTTGTCAAAGAAATATGTACTGCTTAATTATTTCTTTTAATTGTCCTTATTTAATTATCAAAACTACTATAATTAATTTCATATATCACACAGCTTGGCATTGCTATATGTACGATTACATTATACAACATTATTCTTGCGAATTTTGTCGAATTATGCGAAAAGCAATATTTTTGCCATTAAATGTAATATTTTTTACTTTTGTATAGTATTTTGCCACTTTCGTAAACTATAAATCAATAATTCGTAGCAAAAAAATAGCAGTACATTTAATACTGCTACACTAAATATTATTTATGTTTGTTTATCATATTGAAAATAATAAAATCTTCAAAATCATCATTTTCAGTTTTTTCTTTTTTAGTTGTATCTTTATTATCACTAGGTGGAGTACAAAAAGCCATTATGATTATTGCAAAAAAAATTATACCTATAAATATCAAAAACATAATAATCCCCCTTATTTATCATCTTCGTAGTAATAATCGTCTTCTTCTAGGTCTTCTTCTCCAAAGTTCCAAGGATTATATCGACCTTCTCTTACTAGATCCTTTTGCCAATCTTCTAAGTCATAAGCGTCCATTTCAGTTTCAAGTTCTTCATTATAATCCTCATCATCTTCTTTATTAAAATGTTTATCTATCTCATTTGCAATAGCAATTCCTGCCATTACATCTGTAAATCCAATCTTACTTTCATTTTTTTGTTTCGGCATAGAAGTAATTACATCAGTTGCACTATTTTCTTCATTTAATGTTTTTTTAATTTTTTGTTTTAATTCAAGTGTAATATTTAACAAATTATCTAAATGTTGTAGTAATATATCTTCTAAAACTTTTTCAGAACAGTTTTTTTCATAATAATTTGTTTGTGAAATGTATTGTTGTGAATAATTGTTAAACTCATCAATAGCAGAATATGAAAAATGAGATTTATTTCTATTTATATAATCAGTAGCATTTTTTAACATTGTTTTAATACCACTTATTTGATTATTTATTTCTGTTATAATTTTACCTTTATTTTCACTACATTTTACTTTATACAAAAGTGCATATATGTGTTTACAATTATGTTCTTTATCTAAATAATAAGGGCAAGTACAACTTGAACTTATTATATTGTTATTTTCATCAATAGAAAGTTTAACATTGTAATTTTCATTGCCTTTTACAATGCAAGAATAACTATTACCATTTTCTTTAAAATATTTAATTTTATCTTCGTAATAATATACTTCCCCTCTGTTTCTTATTTGAACTGGAAATAATCTATCATAAATACTTTTATCAAATATATCTAATTTTTCTTTTTTAACTTCTATTGGTGTTTTTAAACTTTCTTCAACTTTTAATTTTGTATCAACAAATGGTGTTTTAGTAATATTTTTTTCATTACTCTTTTTTTGAATCTTATTAGAAATCCAAGTTACTAACTTTGCAATTCCAACTATGATTATACATATCAATTCAATAGCCCATTTTATTAAGTAATAAGCTGCAACTACAAAGAAAAATAAAACTAATATTACATCCCAAGCAGATGTTTCATTTTTCCTTCTTATAGCCATAATTCTTACCTCCTACTCAATACCTAACGCTTTATATACTGCGTCTTCTGGGTCTTGATAAAAAGATATATTGAATTTAGAAAATAAATCACTAGGCACAGATGATATATCTCCTGCAGATGACATTGGTAATAAAATCTTTTTAGCACCTGAATCAAAACATACTTGTAATGTATTCGCTAATTCCTCTACCTTACCAATCGTTCCACCTATGCTCATACTTCCTAGTATAACTAAACTGCCTTGCATAGGCTTTTTTAATGCACTACTGCACATAGCAACGAATGAAGCAAGTGATATGTCCTTTGATGGACCATTTCCTTGTAAATCTTCAATATGTAGTAAATAATCTACATTATCAACTTGAATACTAGCACTTATGCTTTTCTTATTTGCTTTAAAGTAGTTATATGCAGTATTTAATGCTTCTTTTGTTTCTCTATCAGAGCCTACTCCTGATACTGAAAATTTACCGTGTCCACTTGGGGATTCAACTTCTATTTTATATACACCTATCATTCCAGAGTTTCCTCTACCAACATAATAAGTATGTCCTGCTTTTAGCATTCCCTCTGGAATAAGTTTACCTCCACCACTTTCTGGCACAGATACGAACTTTTCTTCAATAGTATCTAAATCTATGTAAGAAAAATGCACATCATAGAACTCCATTCCACCAATTTTCTTTAATTGTTCTTTTACTCGTCTTCTACCAATTAAAGAATAAACAAGTATTTCTTCTAAATCTTCTTTGCTATATTCTCCATCTGGATATATTAACTTAATAAGTCCAGATACAGTTTTTCTAACTGCAATAACATCTCTTTGATTTAAGTTATTTCCTAACTTAAAGTATTTATCTAATGCGTCTGAAAAAGTCCTCTTTCTCATTTCTCTGAAAAACTCTGATAAGTAGTCTGTAATAAATCCATATTCATCAGTAATTAACTCTGGACGCATTTTAGGAATCTCCCATCCTGGTAAATAGAAATGCATTCTATCAAAGAAAGCAGAGTCATTTGCCATTTCTTTTGGGAATGGTTCAAATAAATGTGATGTCTTTAATAAAACATCTACACTTTGATTTATATTTCCTACAAATACCATAGAAGCATTTGCATTTTTTTCTTCTTTACCTCTTGCAAAAGAGCCAGAAGCCATGTAATCTTTCATTATTTGAATACCATCTTTATCTTTAAATGTTATTCCTGCAACTTCATCAAAAGCAACACAATCCCACATACCTACAAGTCCAATTTTCTTTTGTCCCATATTATAGAAAAGGTTCGCAACAGTAGTTTGCCCTCCTGATACTAAAATACTATTAGGAGATATTTCTTTATAGATATGTGATTTACCAGTCCCTCTTGGACCTAATTCACATAGATTATAATTGTTTTCAACAAGTGGTACTGCTCTTTCAAGAAAATGCCACTTTTGACTATATTTTAATTTTGTAGGTTCAATTCCCATTGAACGAATAAGAATATCAATCCATTCTTCTTTTTCAAAATGTTTTCTGCCCTCAAATAATCCTGTTAAGTCCATATTAGGTAATTGAATAGGATCAAGTGCAGCAACTTGAAAAGGCATTCTGTGTCTATCTTGGTCATCAAAATTATAACTTACTTTGATTATACACCAGATACCACCTACTAATAATTTTTCGTATTTATTAACAAAACTATCATCAATAAGTGCGTCCTTTATTCCTAAATTAGAAAACTCTGCTTGATATATATCCATTTTTTCGTTAAGTTTAACACTTACCTTATCTATTATAGTATATATACCTTTTTCTTTAATTTTAGATTTAATCTTTTCTGCTTCATCTGGTCTAACAAAGTTATCTGCTAATATTTTTTTTACTGTTTCAACACCATCTTCTATTGCCTTTTCATCATTCGTTGCACAATACATTCCTAGAAGATATTCAAGTACATATACAGGTACATTTGCACCCTCTTTTATTTTTTTAGTTAAGTCTTTTCTTACAACTTTTCCTGCAAAATATCTATTTAACTTTTCGTTTAGTTCTTCCACTTTTTACACCTCCTAGAAATCAAAATTATTTACAATGGCAATATCAATATAGAATTTAATACGAGTATGTTCTATTCCTGTTTCTTCATCTATAATTACAAGATAATAAGGTTTATTCTTATCGTATGCTTTATTTTTAAATACAAACTTTTCTCTGAAAAATCTATCTTTAACTTCTGTGTTTTCATAGTTAGCAATAATAGTACATTCATCAGATATTCTTACACCATCTTCATCTTCAAAGTGTAATAAATATCTACAAGGTTTATTATTCTCATCAATATTATTGTCTTGTAAAAACTCTAAATAAGTAATAGCGTTTGTTATCTTTGTAGATAATCCACTATAAGTAATACCTACTTTTTTACTTCCATCACTTGTTCTTGTAGATTTAAAATCTATTACTGGAACTATTATTTCTTGTGGCAATATTCCACCGTGAACATAGTTTATACCTGTTCCTTGTCTAGCAAATATTATATTTCCTTTAGGAATATTAACATATCCACTATTTTCTCCAAATACATAATCAAGGTTAATAGATAAGATTCCCTCTTCGTTTGATACATTATCTGAATAAGAATATCTTGTTTTTTGTTTTGTAGCATTAGATGTTTTAGTAGTCTTTTCATAACTTTCAACTTTTCCTCTCTTATAAAAGAATCCGTGGTCAGCTGTTATGAAAGCATTTATTCCACTAAATGTAGTGTGTAAGTCTTTTACTAACTTTTCAAGTTCATTTATTGCTTTCTCACAAGCAGTAAATATAGTATTCTCATTATGCTCTCCTGCATTATCAACTGTATCGTGATAAATATATACTACCTTTTTACCAGAGAACATTTTTTTCCATTCCATTTTTGTCATTTCGTATAAATCATCATACTTAACTGCAATAGAATCTGGATTTGCTTGTTGTAATAATAATTCTCTATCTTTTATAGAACTAGATACTTGTCCATCTACTAAAATATCATCACTATCTTTTACTCTTGAAAGTTCTTTATTAGGTAATAACGAAGCCATACCAAGTTTTGTATATGATGGAACAAGTCCTTGCATATAACCAATTTCAGATTTACTAGCAAAAGTTTTTAATTTATTATTTAATTCTTTTGCACACTCATATCTAAATGCGTCTGATATAATAACAATAACTCTATCTTTTTTATCATTAAATGGTTTTACATAAGTCTTATAAAAATCTTTTTGTAATGTCATACGATTAGAATCATATTTACCCATATTTTCTATCATATCACTCCACTTAATTGATAACTCACTCATAAAATCATTTACATATATATTCTCAATTTTATTCTTTAATGATATAAATACATCTTTGTCTTCTATATTGTCATAGTAATAATATACTTTTCTATATAATGTATCTACCTCACTAAAATTATTAGCATAATCCTTTGCAAACTTATCAATATCAACAATTTTAATTGCGTCTTCTATTGCTCTAATCTTTTCAAAGAATAGTATAGATACCTTTAAAAGGTTATATTCATTTTCAAGTTTATCATACCAATATTTATTTTCTCTATTAGATATATACTCATTATATAAATCATATTCTCCAATGCCATTAAATAACTTATCAACTAGGTATTTAATAACAAACTCATCAACACATTCAAACGCGTCTGCTAGTTTATAATCTTCAATATCCATTGAATCTAATAAATCTTTTATTCCAAATTCTTCTTCTACTTTCTTTGACAATCTCTCAAAGTATTCTCTTGTTGTTTTATCCCTCATTAAACTGTTAATAAATACATAAACATTTGTAGATTTTTTTGTTAGTAAGTATTTACTATATCTATTGGCTTTCTTTATATCTTTTAAACTTGAAGCAAAGTATGTAAAGATTAAAGATTTATATACATCTGGCAATTCCTCATAATTTTCTATTTTAGTACCAAATGTATCATTAAATAATCCTAAAATAAACTCTTGACTTCCAAACTTAAATAAGTCCTCATATCTTTTTTCATCAGTATAGTAATTTCTAACAATTTCCTTTAAAATATCATCTTCATTTATTGATTTAATATTAAGTAATATAGCAGTAATTATTAAATCTATATTATCTGGATTTTTATCATCAATATCAAAGTTCTTAAAATCTTGTTCTCTCTTTTTATTTCCAAAGAATTTTGCATATTTACTTACTATCTTTCTACAATCTTCTGTTAATCCTAAATTCTTTAATCTCATAGTTGTAGAATCTGGATTAAATAGTAAATCACTATTCGCAGTTTCTAAATCAAGCAAGTCATTATCTACACCTTTTTTTCTTTCAAAAGGAAGATAGATAATTATATTTTTATCAAGTTCTTCATTTTCAATATGGTATCTTATCCAAAAACTATTATTATCATACTTTATAATTTCAGTATTATCTAATTTTAACTCATTTATAAATTCTTCATATTCTTTTTTAGAATCATACCAAAATATAATTTTTCTAGTTCTTTGTCTTTCTGTATCTCTTGAAAAAGCACCATTTAAAGTATCTTTCAATAGTTCTAAAACTTCATCAAACATTTTCTACCCTCCTATTTAATTTTAGCAAGTATATCTTTAAACTTCTCATAATTAACTTTTACTCCGTCATCTAAATCAATACTTATTCTTTGATTAGCAATGTGTGCTATTTTTTCATCATATTCTTTAATTTCTTGTAATTTAGCCATTAAATCTATTTGTTTATTCTTTGTTTCTTTTTTATCTGCCATAGATAATTCAGTAGTAAGTCTGTAATTTACATCGGACAATAGTTTTTCATAAGTTGTTTGAACTCTATGCAAATAATCCAGCCTTGCTTTTGGAATTAAGTTTTCATTATATCTATGCATATATATTAAAGCCTTAAATCCATTTTTCTTACCACTATCTAACAACCAATATATAGGTCTTTTTTGATACATTTTTACGTGATCATTGAAGAAGTCATTTACAAAATATCTTCGTATAGTTTCTTCACTTGTTTCAGTTCCTTTTTTACCTAATGTTTCAGCAATAAAATCCATATTTTCATTAAAGGTATTATCACCATATACTGTTTTTATAAATGCCTTAAATCTTTCTACAATATCATCTCCAAAATAAGCTTCATCAGTAATTGGAATGATATTATCATTATCAACTTCAAAGGATAATTCTATTTCATTTCCATTGTCGTTTAAATATTTATAATTTGATAGACTAGAACCAGCCAAGCCACCATCTGCTTTCTTATATTTTTGATATACATTATCAAAATCTCCACCTGCATATATTAGTCCATCTTTATCTAATGAATATCTGCCAAACATACAACCAACTGCATAACTTATAAAAGACTTAATATCCCTTACTTTATCTTCTTTTCTTATAGTTATATCTTTATCATCAACTTCCGATGTTAATTCGCCATTTAATCCATATATATTAATAAATATTTTATTAAGTTCTTCTTCATTGTGTTTTAACAAACTTCTTTGTTGACAAGTATATGTATTCCAATTTGCTACTGAATCTCTGATTGTTGAAACTTTTGACATCGGTTTCAATAATGGATGCTTTGTAAAATCCCAACTTATTTCAAAAGAATCCCAATCTTCTTTTGACAAATTAACATTTGATTTTACATAATTTATAACGTTTTCCTTTTCATATTGATTTTCTATAACAGGAATATTAGAAATAGTCCCTGGTGGAAAATTAAGTGTAGGATTCATTAGTTGTAGAAGATGTTTTACAACAACGGAATTTAACATTCCCAAATAATAGTACATATTTTCTTTACAACAATACATTGATAATCCTGCCATATTAGGAATAAATCCATCATAAGTATATCTAAAACTTGCCACTGAACTGCTAATTCTGCTCCATGTTATATTTTCTTTAAAAAAGTTTTCACTATTGGTAATTGAAGATTTTGGAGATTCCCTTAAATCCTTACCTTCGTCTGCATAATTCAATACCTCTAAATTGTTACCAAACCACTTTCTAACATTTCCTCCTTTTGTATGTTTAATCCATTTCTTCTTATTATCTATCGTAAAAATGTTAGAATTGTTAACATTAATTTCATACCACTCTCTGATAAATTTTTCGTTTTCGCCTGTTTTTACGCCCTCTTTAATTATAGACTTTTCCCCTAACTTAACATTTTTGAATAATGTATAAACTTTATCAGAAACCCAATATGCCATAGGTGCAGATGGAATATTCAAAAAATCAGATTGATCACTTTCAAATTTTATTTGTAGTTTTCCTGTGGAAAATAAATCTTCATCATCCGATATGCTATTTTCATTAGGTAATGTAGTTTTATATTTTCGAAAATCAAATTTATATGTTAGGTCTTCTTTTGCATTTATAAATATTTTTTCTATATCATTAACATCAATATATTGAAATGTCCTCTGGTGTAATCTATAAAAATTTCCTTTCCACTTTGAAGATGATTCATTTTTTAATACAAACGCACATGAACCAAAATCAATACCAAATATTCCTCGTCCCATATGTAATAAGCTAAGTATTTTTTGTTCTCTTATGATACTTTCTCTTAGTTTTTCAAACGATGACAAAAATAAAAATGTCGGTTGCGTAATCATTGCATAAAATCCATTTTCTCTTGTATATTCTCTTGCTTTTTCTATAAAAATAGAGAACATATCTGCTTTAGAGTTATTGTAATTTTTTTTCACAAATCTTGAAAGTTTTTCACTCATACCTTTACTACCCATATATGGAGGATTAGTAACAACAACATCATATTTTTGTGATAAAATTTTGGATTGCTCAATTAATTCTTTGAATTGTTTCTCAAAGCCTATTGTAAAAATATTATTAACTTTTGACGTATTGTCAATTATATCATCATAATTGTATTTTTTAATTTTCAATAATGTCCCATATTCTTTTGCATCTAAATAACTCTCAATTATATAATTAATTTTCTCTTTATTTTCTTCCGTTATAACTTCATTGATTGCCATTTGTTCAATATTATTCGACTCTTTGATACTCATAATATTTGGAATAACATTATATGAAAATATATTTTTATCATACTTTCTTGCTTTTAGCATTATTGTTAAACAAGCAAGTTGTCCTGCTCTATCATCAATATCCATTCCAAAGATATTGTTTTTAATAATTTTCGCTGAAATTTCTTTTTTATTATACCCATATAGTTCATATAGTTTAAAAAATACTTCAAAAGCATAAACTAAAATATGCCCACTTCCACAACAAGGGTCAAAAAATTTAATTTCTTCTATACTTTTTCTACCAGAATTGCAACTTTCAAAACCTTTTACATCTTTAACATAATACATAAAGTTATGTGCTATATCATCTTCATTGCAGTTTGCAGCCCTACAAATGGTATTTTCAACCATATACTTAACTATCCAGTCGGGTGTAAAAATTTGTGTAGCAGATGGAACATCCTCTTTCTTTATTTTTACATTACTTTTTAATTTTAGAAAAACTTCATCCTTTTTTTCTGAAATATAATATTGATATAACCAACCAATAATCTCAACTTCATCTTTAAAATCTTCTTCTCCAATATCAGAAATAAGTTTTGTCACAAAACCATTATCATTTAATAAATTATCTGGAATAAGCAAATCAATATAATCTGTTATGCCATCAAAAACTTGTGGAATAACTCTGCCTAATTTTCTACATACCAATAATAATACATATTTAAACTTCTCATTATCATCTTTTAACTCTACATATTTTTCTTTTTTAAAATCTATATCCAATTCTGGATTTACTAAATTTGTGAATTTTAGTATTTCAGGATCAGGAGTATTATCTTTGGAAGACAATACTCTAATTCCTAGTGATTGATTATCTTTTGTTAAAGGTAGCATATCATTTATTTCCATATAACGAATTGCAATTATTCTATTAAACCAAGTGTATGCTGCTTCTTCAATTACCTGTTCCAATGATAATTCTTTAATTCTTTTAATTAAAAGTTCTCTTTTTTTAAATTCTTCATTTGTCAAACTCAAAGAGTGTTTCTCATTTGATAAGACATAAACCTCACCTTTCTGATCATTATGGAAGTCATCATCAACATAAAATGTTTTTATTTTGTTTCTAATTTTATCCATTAAATCTTGCCTAGATTCAATGGCAAATTTTTTTAATATACTTTTATCCATCTTATTCTCCTTTAATATCTTCGTTATAAATAGCAACAGCTCCATTATCTATTACTTTTTCGTCAACTTTAATATAATCTTTAAGAGTTTTGTTTTGTATATAACATAATAATTTTACTATAAGAAAAGTTAAAATTCCTAATATCACAATTTCTGCAAATATAATAATCATTAATTCCAGTTTAGAATCTATTATTTTTTCATCTATAAATATATTTAATATACTGCCAACAATCATATATATAAAACCTAAAACAGCATACATATTTTCTTTATAAAAATCTAAATATTGTTGCTTTGAAGCATACGCTTTATTATTGTTATCTAAAAATAAAGTATAACCAACACATTTTTTTATTATTGTTTGTCTTCGTAATCCGAGAATTTTTGTTGCCATCAAATATCCTCCTGATATAGCCAAACTATAACTTAAAGCAATTATAAAAAGATTCATCTTTTACCTCCTAAACAATAACTATCTAATTGTTAAATTATTGTTCTTTTCAAACTCTTTTATAAGTTTTTCTTTTAGTTCTTCCACATACTTATCAATGTCTTCTCTTGAATTGATTTCATAAGAACGATTCATTAAACAATCTGTTCTTATAATAGTTCTTCTAACTATTTTTTCTTCTACTACTTCTCCTGTTTCAGTAGTTGCTTGTTTTCTACTCTTTTCGTATTCTAATGAACTTATAAATCTATCTTTTAATTGGTCAATTCTAGTTTGTTGTGCATATATGTCTTTTAATTCGTGAGATGTATTTAAAGTATTTATTACACCTTTACAAATATCTATATATTTTGTAGCAAAACTTTCATCAATTTCTGCATTTTTAGTTTCCGTTTCAAAATATTCTATTGTTTCATTTATTCTCTTGATTATAGGCTCTGCTTTTGTTTCATACATATTACTTAAAATATCTATTAGATTTTTTCTTAACGTAGGTAATTTATGAATATCACTATATGGTGCTTTTGATGTTAAAATTGATACCATTTCATCTACAACACTAATTAATTCTGGTGTTTTATCAGCATAGTCTTTATTATTATCATATATAGTTAATATCTTTCTTGCTTCATCAAATTGTTCTTTTTGAGTACCATCAAAGAAATCTAATACCATTTCTATTTTTGGTGCTAATGTTGTAAATTCATCTTTGCAACTTGATACTTCCTTAAAAAATTCAGAAACATCTCTTATTCTTAATAATCTTTCCATTAAAGTTGTTGCTTTATCTTTAACATCCTGTCCTGGATATTGATAATTACCACCTGAAATATGATAATATCCAGATATCTTATTTAGTTTATTAAGTGTGTTTTGAAGACAGTCATTTTTAAAATCTTCTACCATTCCATCTTCATCTTCTCTTAAACTCATAACATTAAATGAGTTTCTTGCTACTGATTTTAAATCATTTATTAAGTTAACATCTATTTTTTGTCTTATCTTAATTATTGTTCTATCATAATAATCTCTCTTTAAGATTTTAGTTAATGTGTCATCAGATGTTATATTTTGTACCTCATTATTGTAGATTAAAGAGATAACTTCATCTTTTAATAATCTAGTTAATAAATATAAAATATCTTCATCAAGGAATCCATAAGGTGCAGTTCCAAAATCTTGTAATAATGTTCTAGTAGTAATTGGCATACTAAATGCATTCTTTTCTTCACAATATTCTTTCATTGCGTCATAAGCCTTTTGGTTTACAAATTCAACTTCTTTTCCAAATAAATTTTGTCTGTTTTCGTGGAATAAATCTTTTATATCCTGAGTTGAATAATTTTTCTTAATATAAGAGAATTTTGTATAAATATTATTTACTAATATTTCTAATGCTTCATTTGCTCTTGTTTTTGCTTCTTTTGAATTTATATTTTGTCTATCTCCTGCAATAATAATTTCTGCTTCATTTAATTGCTCTTTAATATTTTCTTTTACTCTTGCCTCTGCATTTTCAATTTCTCTTTGTTTTGCTCTTATAATATCTTCAACTTGTTGTGTTTGGAAGATTCCACTCTTACTTCTTCTGTATTCTTCAACTTGTAAATAGTTAGTTATTTCATCAAAAATCAAAGTAGATATTTCAAGTTTAATAAATACATATTTGTTTTCTCTTGCAGATTGTAAAATAATATCTGTGTCATCTCTTTCTGGAGATGTAGTAATTACTTTTATACCTATTTCATATTCTTGTGAATATTTTATATTATCTATATATTTTGTTAATGGGAAGTTCTTTCCTTTATATGTGAACTTATTATCTGTTAATATATAATCAAATACAATTCGTTTTAAGTAATCTGTAATTCTATTTTGGTCAATTATTATTTGTTTAATTTCTCTATTTATTTCTTGTTCTTCATCTGTTAAGAACTTATATTCATCATTGTTTCTTTGAATTAAAGTTTGTGCTTCAAGTCTTCTTAATGAATCAGATATTTCTTTTTTAATAGAAATCTTATCATCTTTAATATTTGAAACATATAATGTTGATAAATTATCTATGTTAGCAGGTATCTCTTTAATATTTTTAAGCATAAATAACATTTTTAATACTTTAATATCAATATCTTTTAATTCTCCACTTTTAACTGTATCAATAGCAGAGTTAATTACTATTTTAACTTGATGTTCTAGGAATTGTTCAATAGTATCATAGAAAGCATAGAAAGGAATTATAGTTCCTACTTCACTATCTCCATATCTTTTTGCGGTTTCTTGGAATGCTCCTAAAAGTGATCTTTCTCCACTTGATAAATGCTTACCTGCATATCCGTGTTTTCTTATATCAGTAAATACATCTTGTAATAGTTTAAATTGATAAGGTATAAATGGATAAGTTTCTGCAAAGTCATTACTATCATCATACACTTTTTGATATGTAGCATTTTTAAATGTTAATAGGTTTCTTATTATTGATTCTTCTTTATCATATATCATTTTCAAACTTGTTTTTGCTTCATCAGTTTTATCAAGTATTCTCTTTTTAATAACTTCGTCTATATCAGAAGATGATAAAGATAATTTTGTATCAAATCTACCTTGAATTTTTGAAAAATCATTTCCTTGTACTTTAACAACATCATCTATTGCTTCTTGTGATGTAACTATTACCCAAGCCTTACCACCACATTCAAGTCCTAAATCTTCTACGATTGTTTGAAGATTTAACATTAAACTCCTGTCATCTCCTATGTATTGACCTATTTCATCAACTAGGAATATAACGTGATGATTATTTCCTTTTGATTTAATATAATCTCTTACTCTTTCTGCAAATTTTTCAACAGATAATGTGTAATTTTTTTCAGTTCTTTCTACAATATTTCTAGCTTCTTCTACTGATTTACCTAAAACCTCTGCATAAGCATTAGCAAATTCATCTTCAACAAATTGGATTCCATCTCTCATTTCTTCCCAAGAACTATTTGCTTTTTCTTCAAATGCTTTTTTAAATTCTTCATACTTTCCTAAACTAATAATATGTCTTTCTATTTCTGCAACAAAGGGTGTAATAGAAAGCCCCATTTTTTCATTAAATACTTTCTCAAATACATCTAGTATTTTATCTTTTGTTCCATTACTATTTTCTGTTTTTGAATCAATATTGAATAAGATAACATCAGTTGGAATACTGCCTGCTCTTTTAATATCTGCAAGTAACATTTTATCTTCAATCTTATCATCAAAATAATCTACTGCTGCTTTTCCATTAACAATTTTATTTTCTAATAAATATGAAACTATTTTTAAGAAGTGTGATTTACCACTTCCAAAGAAACCAGAAATCCAAACGCCCATTTTTTCTGTATTTCCATTTATTCCTGCATTATATGCGTCAAAGAAACTATTAAAGTGTTTTAATAATTCATCAGTAACAACATATTCATCTAATTCTTGACTAATATAACTCTCATCATCAACCTTGATAACTCCTTGTATTTCTCTTTCAATATCTTTTGCATATAAGTTCTTTAATTTTTCCATCTTCATTTTCTCCTTTACTTATTTTTATAAATTACTTGTTTGTCATCATAACATTTATCAGTTGTTCTAGTTCCAAGATTAGATCTTAAACATTCTTCTTGATTATCATAAACTTCTTTAAAATGTCCATCTTGTATAGTCCAAGTATTTCCAAAAGCATTACAGGCACATATAATTCCTATAACTATAATAGTTATTACAACCAATGCTACTCCAATCTGAAATCCTTTAATGCCATTGTTTATAAGTTCAACCATATACTTTTACCTTTTACTTTCTTCCAACAAATTGAAAAGCTCTATAATAATTGTCATTTTCTAATTTATTGAATAATTTAAAACTTTGTCCATTATAACTTCCTGGATAAAACATTATAAGAGGGTTATTTGTTATAATACTGTGTAAATTATTAAGTATCGTATGTCCTCTAACTATTCCATAACATTTACCTATTCCAGTTATAATAACTATTTGGTCAGGTTCTGTTACCTCACTTTTTATCTTTTTCATAATTAAGTCATTGCTAGACCCTATTCCTATTGTTTTAGATATAATTTGATTAAGGTATTTTGCACCTTTCTTTTTTTCGTAATCAAAGCACTTTTCCAAAAATCCTTTTTCTTTTAATATTTCAATAATTATTTCATAAATATCAAAGACTTTTATATTTAATTTAGTTTTTTTCAATAGATAATTATCTAAATAATCTCTTACAATATACTCGTCTTCTGGATCATAATCAAAAACGTGAAAGTTAATCTCATTTCCTAACCCATTTGATTCAAACAACTCTTTACTACTCAACTTGTTTGTCATTTCTTGCAATCTTGTATTTATATTTTTCATAACAAACCTCCTATTGCTTTTGCATATTCCATATCTCCATTTTTATCAAGCATACTTATAAACTTTTCTTTTAATAATGGTCTTACTACTTTAAATCTGTCTTTTTCTTTTATAACAAGTCCAGAATCTTGCATTATCTTCATAATGACTTGTTTAAGTTTAGCAGATGTTGCTTCTGTTTTTTCTCTTAATGCACTGCTTAAAATGCTCTTTTCTTCATACCAATTATCTATGTCAAATCTTTCAATATAATCTTTTCTCATATAAAGTTTGTCTTTGTAAACTTCTATAACAAAATCTCTTACTAATTTATCTGTTTTCATTATTGCATAAAGTAAAATATACTTGCTTGTTTCAATATCAGCACATACAAATTCTTCTAGCATTTCTTTATTCATAACACCTAATCTTCTAAATATTGGAGCATTAACTCTTTTTACACTTCCAGTTTTTTTATGCTTAATAAGATTTTCTTCAATATTTCTTTTCTTTAATTCTTGCTCATCTTCGCCATCTAGCAAATATCTGCCAATTATTTTTGTTTCGTTGTATAAAAAAGGTTCACCGGTTAATTTTGCACTATAATCTTCCATAATTCCTCCTTTTTGTTAATTGCACACTTATTATATCATATAACTTAAAAAAAGTATATAATTAGAGGTATTTTTTACAAGATATTCGCAAGAATTTTAGATTTTTTTATATAATATTCGCAAAATCACTTTTTTCAGTACTTTTCTAAATAATAAAAAAATGACTTCCGTCATTTAATCTTCTTTATTTTTAAATATGAATTATTTTAAAACAGAAAATCATCATCATCAGAAATATCAATGGAAAACATTTCATTTTTATTAAATTCTTCTTTATTAGATTCTACATTTACATTATTAGATTCCATATTATCTAATAAATAATTGTCCCAATCTCTTTCACCTTCTAAAATCAATTCAATTCCTTTTTTAAATTTGTCTAAATCAATTGTTTTATCTATGAATGATTCATCAACTATTGTATTTGGACTAGGACAATTTAAAAATTTTCTTGTAGATGTTAATAAACACATAAAATAATATAAAATATCTATGCTACCTCCAGAATCTTTACCCTTTTCCCCTAATATTCTTATATCTTCTAATAATAATTTTTGTCCTTTTTTCACTAATTCATTTGTTTGTAGTCTTTTTTTTACTATTGCAGATGGCTCTTGATATAAACTTTCTTCTTCAAATATTTTTCTATCAAAATTATATATACAACCATTATTAATATGTAAATATTCTTTATAAAATAATTCATTATTATCTGCATATATTTCCATATCCAAATTAAATAATTTACTAAATGTCATATATATTTCAACATTAAACCATAAATTCCACTTTGTAGATCCACAAAGTATAATTGAATTGTCGCTAATATCATCTATTTTTATTTCTGATAATGATGGAAATATCTTACTATATTTTTTAAAATTTCGAAATAATACCTCGTCATTTCCTTTTATTTTTGCTGAAAAACTTGGATAACACGCCATAAATAATCACTCACCATTCTATTTTTTCAGTAATTTATAAACCTATAAATAACATAACTTAATTACATTATACCAAATTTCTAACAAAAATATATTTATTTAACTCCAAAGGTAGAAATTTCTAAATTAGTTCTTTAAAATTTTACAAACGGTCTGAGGCAATAAATCTATGCTGATTTATTGCTTTTAATCTTAGTAAATTTCAAATCATCAAATATTCTAGGTAAAACCTCTTTTACTTTTTCTTGATCTAGTAGCTTTGTCATATATTCATCAAAGCCTTCACTTATAAACTCTGCTCTTTTATTATGTGATACAGTTAAAACTATAACTGGAATTTTAATATCACAATTTCTTAATTCGTAAAGTAATTGAGGTCCATCACAGTTGCCTCTATCATAAATATTGTTTGTAATTATTAAATCATATTTTTCTCCATTGTTTAGTCTTTCCATTATTTCAATCGCTGATTTAGCAATAGTTACACTTAATCCCATACTTTCTAAAATACAAACAGAATTAGAAACTGACATCTTGTCATAATCCCCTATTAGAACATTAATTTCTTTGTTAATTTTATATTGATTATTAATTTTTACAATCGAATGCATATTTTTCCTAACAATTTTTTCCCAATCTCCTATTTTATATTCATCTAGTTTATATGCACTAAGTTCTTGATTTCTATGAAAATTAATTCTCCCATTTAAAGTGTGCAATTTTTCGTACTCCTGTTGTTCTCTTATTTTTTCGGTTTCTTCTTCTTTTCTTTGATAAAACTTTAAAAAAATATATACAATAATCAAAATTATAATAAGCATTAAAACCAAAAACAATTCTTCCATTTTTATTTTCTCCTCCTTAAAATACATTTATTTCCATTACTTTCTTATAAAAAAAGCAATACAAAAAATATATATAATCATTTTGTACTGCTTAACCAATTATATTTTTGATACCATTTATTAAATTTACTTTGCTATTATAACACTCTATTGCGCAAAAGTCAACGGATATCCGTGCATAATTTTATACTTATTCTTATACAATATTATAAGAAAGTGAGGGATTTAGTATGTTATTCAAAAAGGCATTGAGTTTAAGAATTGAAGAATTATGTGCAAATAAAAATATTACCATCAATAAATTAGCAGAATCTTCCACTATTCCTCCATCAACTTTGAGAGATATTGTTAATTGCAAAGTTGAAAATCCAAGTTCTACTGTTATATATCAAGTTTGCAAAACATTGAAAATCTCTCTAAAAGATTTTTACGATTCTAAATTATTTGAGGATATAGATGATTAAAGGTTTCCAATTTGGTTACCTTTTTTTATTTTCTATTATAATAAATTAAATTACATATCATAATTCCATAGTCTATTATGAATTTTTTTTGATTTTCTGTAAAAGATTGTCGTTCTTTTATTGCTTCTTCTGATGAATGTCTAAAGCATTGAATCTTCTTTTTAAATGATGTAATAATATCGTCATTTAAAACATCTAACGCAATATTCTTATAATCTAATTTTATATACTTTCCATTTTCTTTTAGCAGGTTTTCAATCAAATTAATTATTTCCTTTATTTTTTCATCAGTGGACATTGCTTCAAATTTTGCATTTCTAGTAGATATTTCCTGAAATTTTTTATTTATATTATCATCTATTTTAACACCAATACTTTTCTTTACAAAATGTAAGTCAGCAACTATTTTTCTTCTTGAATTATATTTAACTGTTCCGTTTTCTTCAACCATTCCTCTTTCTATTGCTTTATCTCTTATTTCATTATATGTAAATTTGAATGGTTCAAGAGGTGGTCTTTCTAATAATCTTGGAAATTCTTCTATGCAATATCCAGAATCTTTCAAAAAGAAACAAATATAATAAAATAAGTCAATATTATCATTATTTGATGTCATATCTTCATCTGGTTCACATAACTCTTTAAATCTTTTAATTGCATCCTCCTCGTCAAACACCTCAAACCTTGTATCATCAATGTATTCATTGCCAATCCAATCCAATTCTTCCATTGCCTTTTGCTCTTTCTCAGGAATAGTAATAAGTTGATTATAGAATCTATAATAATAATCATCTTTTTTTACATTATTTTTGTAATACTCAACTAAATCAATCATTTGTATCATCCTTTCTATCTATTCATAAATACTAAAACTATTAAATATCTCCCCATCTAATGACAAAATATCATTAAAGTTTATTATCTTATTGTCTTCAAATTTAATATATTCCTCAACATTATTTATTCTCTTAACTATTCCAGAATAACTTTCGTATCTTCCTCCGTCTTTTTTTTCATCTTTTACAAAATATGTTACAGAAATAATGTTTTTTTCCTTTATATTTTTCTCAATGTAATTTAACTTATTATTGATTATTTCTTTTAATTCATCATTTAATTCTATTTTTCTTTTTGTTAATCTCGCAGTTTCTTTTACTGCACTATCATATCCGGTTAACGCAGCAAAAGGTGCAAATTGAGCAGCACGAGAGTCAATTCCTAAATGTGGGTGCTTTGATTGTGGTCTAGTTAAGTTTATTATATCTTTATAATTATTCATCCTTTATGACCTCCTACTTCCTCATTTCTATCCTTTGCAGTTGCTCCCTCTTGAAGATTCATTCCTTTTAAAATAGCATTTTTTCCATATTTTTTCTTTATTTCAAGTAATGTTTTTTGTACTTTTCTTTCTTCTGTTTCTTCTTGTATTTGTTTACTTTTATTTGCTTCCACGACCTCATAATTAGTGAATAAATCTAATTGTTCTCCTTGTGGTTTCTTTTCAACAAATGATTCATCAACAACATTACAAGCAGTTATATTTATTCTCCTAGTTAAAAGAATAGGATTAACAATTCTTTCATACAACTTCAATACCTCGGTCATAATGATTTTAGTTGATGATGTTCTATGATCTAAATTAACAGTTCCGTGGGAATGTTTTGGAATCTTTCTTCCATATCCATCAGTTACAACTTCACCATTATATTTTGAACTAATTTTAGAATTAGTTAAATTCTCAATATCATACCCTATTGTTAATACAAGTTGATTAGTTATTAAATGTTTTTCAACCAAGTCTAACACTAAATTATCCACCATTTCACTTACAATAAGTCTAGTCTTTGAATAATCATAGGGACAATGTAATACTTGTCCTTGACTTATACTATTTGATGTGGGTTTATAATTTTTTGCTTCACTAATAGTACAAGGTTCATAACCCCAAGCGTGATCAATTAGAAATTCTGCATTAACACCAAATAGTTTAAATAATAAATCTTCATTATTTAATGACATTCTAGCAACATCACCCATTGTGAACATATTGTTTTGTTCTAATTTCTTTTCATACCCTTTTCCTACTCTCCAAAAATCAGTTAGAGGTCTATGATTCCATAATTGTTCCTTATAAGATTTTTCGTCTAACCTTGCCATACGAACTCCGAATTTATTTGGTTTCATATGTTTTGCAGTAATATCCATTGCAACTTTTGCCAAATACATATTAGTACCTATTCCAGCAGTTGCAGTTATTCCAGTCGTTTTATATACATCCTCTATCATTTTTATAACTAATTCCTCTGCTGTCATTTTATAAAATTTTAAATAGTTAGTTATATCACAAAAAACTTCATCTATTGAATATACCAATATATCTTCTGGTGCAATATATTTTAAATAAATATTATAAATATCTGTACTATACTTCATATATAATTTCATTCTTGGAATAGCTTTTATAAAATCAAGTTCTAAATTAGAATTACTTTTTAATTCAGAATCAATATAAGACCTTCCTGTAAATGGTTTATAATTGTTTTCTTTTCTTCTCTTATAATTTACCTCTTTAACCTTTTGTTTTGCTTCAAACAATCTACATCTTCCAGATAAACCATAAGATTTAAGAGATGGAGAAACGGCAAGACATATTGTTTTATCAGTTCTTGATTCATCTGCCACAACAAGATTAGTATTTAATGGATCAAGATTTCTTTCTCTACATTCTACTGAAGCATAAAAACTTTTTAAATCAATACACATATATGTCTTATCCATATTACCTTCTCCTTTCTCTTATGATTTTTTTGTTAATTATATTATATCATTAAAAAGCAACAAGCAACTCTTTCAAAATTTTTTTATAATATTTTTTCTAATTTCACCATTTTTATTTATCAAACACAAAAAAAGATTATTCAAAATAGAATGAATAAATCTTTTCTCTACAAGATTATTATTTTAATGACATAGTTAAAAATTAGCGATGAAATGGGTCAATTCCTAAGGCAGCAAGTGGAAATAATAATATACCGAATAATATTCCTTTTATTAGTGCAAACATATATTTCATAATTGTAAACGGTAAAATTAATAGTTTAAACATAGTTTTCATTAGTCGCACCTCCGATTTAAGCATACCATTAAAATTATTTTCCCCCAAGTTTTTTCTAGCATTTTACATATTTTTCTTGTAAGTGTAAAATGATTTATTATTTTATGTATCAAGGCTATCTCTTAATTTTAGAAATAACCTTTTTTATTTTAGTATATAGAATTAGTATTCCTATACTTAATTTTAAAATTGCAAATAGCATACTTACTCAGCCTTAAAATAATTAAATTGAGATGATTTACTCCACTCGTATGCACTCCACATATCCGTTTGATTAGACGCTGGATCAACCATAATAACATTATTACCATTTACTCCCGTAACTGCAACCCAATGTTGATTTCCCGGTGTTGCTCCTTTTACTTCTTCCGTTACAAAATAACCTGCATTTACATATTGAGTAATTAAGGCTAATTTTTCGTTTCTGCTTTTTCCTCTTAAATTGACATTACCTACATATTTAAAGTTTGGAACGACATTACTAATCGGTCCATAATATAAATTACCTCTTTCATCAAAGCCACCATTTTTATTTAATGCTTCTACAAATGTTCCCGGATTAAATGGTTCTATATTTGGTGTAGGTACTCCTGACTTTTCAATTAGTATTGCTATTGAAGTAACTAGGCAACCAATATTTCCTATTGTACTATTAGTATTACCTATTTTTATATTGGACCAACTCTGTCCTGCTTGTCGCCAATTAACATATTCACCTGAATCATTAGCCCCATAAATAACTCCGTTCCACAAACTTGCATATTTGTTATCAGTAAGTTCTGCTAATTGTTTATTCTGAGCAGGTGAAAAGTGATAATCATTTTTCATTTGTTCTAGTGTCTTTGTGTTTATCTTGATATGCAATACTTTCTTTTGTACTTGTTTAGGCATTTCATCTGCATTAGTTCCTTGTTCTGTAACCATTTCATCTTTTACTTCTGATGTCAAACTATTCATATCCCAGAATATTTGTTTAATAACATTTTTCTTATTATCATCTATTGTCATTACATCTTGTTGATTCACACCATTAGATTGTTTTATTGTATATACTGTTAGAACATCTTTCCAACTTGCCATACTCCCCTCTAAAACATAATCGTCGTGTGGATTAGAGTCTTGAATAGATTGTAACTTATCAGAAAATTCCTGATTACATTCTGCTACAACTGTATTCATTGTAATAGAATTAGCACTCGTTTTTTGACTACTAAAAAATATACCAAAAATTGAACTACACATTAAAGCAACTAGACATATAACTATGATAACTATCACGGCTACCCAACCTCCTGCAACAATGGCAGCAACCAAAGCCTTTGTTCCGGCTATGATTGCTTTTATTGCAGATATTGTTGTTTTAATTGCCACCTTAACTCCTTGTGCAGTTCTCTTGGCTGTTTCTTTTGCAATTTGCATTGTTCTTTTACTTGCCTTAATCGTTTCTTTGGCAGTCTTTTCAGTTTTCTTTGCCACTTCTTTACTTGTTTTAATAGCAGCTTTAGTATTTCTAACTGTTGATTTTACTTTTCTTTTATCTTTTATTTTCTTTTTTAATTGTTTGATTTTTGCCTTTGATTTCTGATAATTTTCCTTGGTTTTCATAAATGATTTTTGACCTTGTTTATTAAATTGATTAACACTTTCATCAAAGGCTCTATCAGTAGCAAACTTTATTTTATTACTTGCATATTCATTACTGTTAATATCATTACTAACAGTTTCTTCTGCTTTTTCTTTTGTTCTTACAATATTATCTTTAAATCTTTCGGTTTGAACTACTGCTTTGTTAATTGTTTTTACACCTTTTTTTGCTATATCTTTGACTTTAATGTCTGCCAAGATAACCACCTCCTAACTGTTAATTACCTTCGCCGGGTTTTGTAGTCATAAGTTTATATAGTTTAGTATTTGTTGGAAATTTATTTATAAATGGAACTAATGAACTGCCTACTTTTAATAGTCCTTGTCCTGCTCCTACATTTGTGATATACCCCATTTGTAGTTCTGATATATTAAGTAATTTTGCTAATTCTAATCTATCGGTACTAGCCTGATTTAACATTACTATAAACTCACTATTGGCTAACATTGTTCTAGCAGTATGACTTTGTAATAAATCATCAACATTCTGTGTTATACCAGTACAATATGCACCGTACTTTCTAACACGCTTCCATAAAGTGAATAGGAAGTTAGCAGAATACTCGTGTTGAAATAATAGATAAATTTCATCAATAAAAATAAAGGTATTTCTACCTTTACTCCTGTTTGTGGTTATTCTATTTAAAATACTATCAAGAACTACTAACATACCAATAGGTAATAATTGCTTTCCTAAATCTAAAATGTCATAGCACAATAATCTGTTATTAGTATCAACATTTGTGTTTTTAGCAAAGGTATTTAAACTACCATTTGTAAATAGTTCAATCGCTAACGCAATTTCTTTTGCTTCTGGTTCATTTTGTTTTAATAATTCTTCTCTAAAATCTTGTAATGTTGGTGGAACACCTTGATAATTTCCTTGTTGATAATGTCTATAAACCGAAGCAGTACATCTATCTATAATGCTTTTTTGCTTTGGTCCAAGATTATTTCCACCAATCAACTGTTCACATAGAGAAAGTATAAACTCTGATTTCAAAATTACTGGGTTAGCACCATCTCCATATTCACTATTTAAGTCCATAGCATTTATATGATTATTACTTGTTGCAGATATATGAATTACCTCTCCACCAAGGGCATTTATCAACTGTGAATACTCACGCTCTGGATCAATAATTATTACATCTGCATTAGGGTCACGAAGTATTACTGATACAATTTCGTTCTTTCCAGTAAATGATTTACCAGAACCAGAAACTCCAAGAATAAACGAATTACCATTTAATAATTGTCGTCTATCTGCAATAATCATATTTTTACTTATAACATTTTGACCATAATAAATTCCGTTTTCGTGATTTATCTCTTGTACTCTAAAAGGTATAAATACTGCTAGACTTTCAGTAGTCAAAGTTCTTAATGCGTCTATCTTTCTAACTCCAAATGGCATTACTGTATTTAGTCCATCCATTTGTTGATATTTAAGTATTGAGAACTGACATAAATGTTTTCTTGCAGTAGTTAATAGACTTTCAGTATCATTATCTAATTGTTCCTTACTATCTGCCGTATGCACCATTGTTAATACACTTAAAAACATTCTTTGGTCACGAGTTGTTAAATCATCTAAAAACTCTTTTGATTCAATTCTTTGTTGCTCTAAATCATAAGGTATTACTGCACTAAAATTATTATTAGAGTTTTGTCTTCTTTGCCAGTTAGTTATATTAGTTTCAACACCTAATCTTCTATTCTCTACCTCTCTAACTGCCTCGTCCATAGGAACTGGTATGACATCAATACTCATCATCATATTTCTGTTTAAATCTGTAAGTTCTGCTACCATATTGTCCTTAATATAACTTGCATATTCTTTTAAGAAAATGACTCTACCATATTTCTTACCCATTTTAAAATAATCTTTTTCAAACTCAAAACTATCAGGGCATATAAAATCTTTAAAACTATGTCCTTTTTTCATATTTTGTATCATATCAAAAGTAAAAGCATTTTCCTCTCCTTGTCTATAAAAATCGTGACATAGTCTTAATCTATCTTCTGCTTCTAATTCAATACATTTTGACCCTAGTTGTGAAAAGTGATTTATTAAATCAGCACTAATTCTTGTAAAATAGTTTCTTGCTTCTTCTACACTTTTTTTATTAACAGAAACTGTTATAAATTTTTCTTGTGTAATTCCGTTTGCTCCTGTTGCTTTATCTAAAAGCATTTTATTATATTCTTTCCTATATTCATCTAACTTATCATTAGATAATGGTAATAAAATATTTTTTTCAAAGTCTATTTTGTTTAATCTTCTATTTAATATAGTTATTTTAGTGGTTGCTCCTGTATCAAAGGAATTTAATAACTCACTATATTCTAAAAACATACCCTCTTTATCTGCCCTACTTGCAACTGCATAGTTTATATCAGTAAAACGGTAACATTTTGAATATTTATTTTTTCCTACTTGAAATATTCCATCTTGCCATATTCTAGTAACAGGTATAACATCTTGTATTCCTTTTGGCACTACAAATGCTTCTTTATCTTGTTTGAATAGTGTTCTTAATGTCTTCACTATTTTCACCCTCCTTTTCTAATTTATCTTTTAATAATTCGTAGTAAAAATTAACTGGTTTAAAAGTTAGATTCTTTGGTATTAAAAACTCTGATTTAATATAGGCGTATAAAAACTTTTCGGCTGTCATACCGTTATAAGTTACAAAACCTATTGCAGCAAAAGGTGCAGCACCTAATATACATACCCAAGACAAAGTTTCTATTCCAAAGTGTCCTTTTAATAAAAAGTATAATAATACTGCTACACCACAAGCCAATATAGAAAAAACGAACTGTCTTAATGACAGTCCGAAGAAAATGCTTTCTGTATAGTTTCTTATTTCCCTATTTATTTTTACTTCCATTTATACCTACCTTTCTTTGTCCTTTTTATTTTTATCAAATGTGTTTGCAAGATTTCCACCGGACAATACTTTATTAAAATCTTGCTTTGCTTTTGAAATATTTTCGTTATAATAATAGCCATACGCCCAGTCAATTTTTTTATCAGTGATTTTATAGTTAAATGCAATAATATATTCTTTACTATTGTCTTTCATTGTTTTTTCAATTAAAGCAACTGGTTGCTTATTTCTATAACCTAAATCTATAACATACATACCACCATCAAGCATTCTAGTAGTATCTCTATCAATTGTTTCTCCAATAAATAAACTGTGTTGTTCTCTTATGAAATCCTTGTTATCATTTACCCAACTTTCTAACATTTCATAAGAAGAATATTTTTCATTTTTGTATTCTTCGCTCTTTAAAAATTCCCCTGCAATCATATTGCAGAAATCATAACTAACATCATTTTCCGGTGTTGATGATTTTGAAAGCATATCATTTAACAAGTCGTATCCTAATACAAATGTGAAATATGCCTTTTCACTTTCTATAACAGTTTTATCAATATAAAACTCATCTATATAATCTCTAACATTTTGTTTTAATCCAATAGTATTTAGTGAAACTGTTTCTATTTCTTCCTTTTTGTCATAATCTTGTTCATTTTCATATATATGGACAAGGTTTTCTTTTGGATTATCCAAATTTAAGTCATCAGCCTCTATAATATAACCTTTATATTTCATAGTATCATTTATTGCTAGTCCTTCAAAATATTGCATAACATCTGGTGTATCAAAACCAGTCTTTTTATCCAAATATTCTTTTGTAATTCCATTGTCTGCACAATATTGTAGATATGCTTGAACTCCATCTTTGTAATCAATATCTTCTGGATATAACTCGTGAATAGAGTTCCAAATAGAATAGTGAACTTCATCAGTCATATAGCCAATTCTTTTACCTTCTTCTAAATAGTTATAGATATAATAATCAAAATTATAATCCCACTCTGGAACTTCAAGATACCCTCCATCATACTCCTTAGTAAAAGGTGTAAACTCTATTGCTTCACCATAATCATCACTTGCTAATACAAAAATATTATCATTATCTGGATCATACAAAATATAATCAATGTGTTTATTTTGATGTTCCATTGAATCTTTTAAAAAAGTTTCTATATCATTTTTTATTTTTTCTATCTTTTCGTTCATTTGACACCTCCTTATAATCCCATCATTTCACGAACGACTCTATCAGATAATTTTATTGTTCCTACAAGCACTAACATATTGAAAATTAATTCTCCAATATATTTCCACACCTGCGTGACTGCTGCTGCATTTGCGTCCACTACTGGTGGTGAACTTGCAAATAGAGAGAATATAATACAAGATAAGACTATAATTGCTCCCTCTAAACAAACGGCACAATAAGATTTAATAAAACTCTTCCCAACACTTTGTGTAGGTTCTCCTGCAAAAGTAGATAAGGGTATCGGTGCTATTGCAGTATAAAGATATAACTTAAAGAATCTACCATAAACAGTCATTATCATTATGAAAGATAATACTGTAATAAATAAGCCACCAATTAGTGTGACTGCCCATAGTGGTATGGATTCAAAGAAACCACATTTTTCTACTGCCGTTATAATTTCTTGTGGTAATGTTGTGCTTGTTGCTCCACCTAGTCCTGAAGCCTGAATAATTGTAGATATAACTCCTTGAACTATCTTAAATAATGAAAGCATTAAATCAAGTCCGTACGTTACCACTATCTTTGCGATTACGAATCGTATAAATAATTTAAGAGCGTGTTCCGGTTTCTTTACTTCTGTTATAGAGCCACAAGTTTTCATTACACCAACTACAAAGAATAAAACTAACAATGCAAGTCCAATGGCTTGAACAGCACCGTGAATATTTAGAATTACATTCCAAATACTTCCACCTTTAAAAGTTTCCGGAGTTTGCGTAACTAATTGCCATATTTCTCCTAACTTTGAGTTCCAAGTATCAAGTGCATTTTGTAAATTTTGCACTACCCAATTATCGCTCAATATTAACACCTCCTTGTAAAAATAAGATGAGGACGAGTAGAATATTTACTCGCCCTTTGATAATTGCTTAACCTGTTATCATGTTTAAGATTTCTTTTGCAAATGTGATAACAATACCACCTGCAACTGTCAAGAAACCATTGGCTCTTTGACTAGGGTCGTGACTCTTTAATGACAACCCTACTTGAACTATACCAAAGCCTAGCAAAATCATACCTATTGCTCTAATTAGTCCGAAGATAAAGTTAGATAAGTTATTTACAACAGTCATTGGATCATCTGCTGCTAAAACATTCATACTTGTTCCAATGGTTATTGCAAAAAGACTTACTCCTAATACATAAGCCTTAAATAATTTCTTTCCTTTACTACTCATTTTTAATTGTTTACTATTTTTATTCATAAATTTCATTCTCCTTTTCCTTTAAAATAGTCTTCTACCTCTTCCGAAGTAATCAATTCATAGTCATTTGCTATATCTTCAATTTCTGTGAAATCATAGTTATCTACATTTTCGTCAATACTAATTGAAGCAATAGCATTTTCTGTTCCTCCGTGTAAGTAAGGCTTTTCTTTCCCATCAGTAGTAAATGCCACATTAGGGTGTTTTAAAATATCATACTTAAAGTCCATTACTGGTCTTTCTCCTCTTATAAAAAGAATTGCATATTTATTATCAAGTAACCTTACTTCATCAGGAGTTAATAACTCCCTACCACTTATTTGATAGTTAGTTGAATAATTACCACTTCTACCACTTGATTTTCCATAAGTATTAGTGTCAATCGTTTCTTTCCCCAAGAGTTCTGAAACATACTTGTGCGTAGATTGCTCGTTTCCTCCTAGATATAGAAATTCATCGCAGTTTCCTACTATTGACTCCCATTGCTTCTCAAAAAGTGCTTTTAATTGTGCTAGATTTTGAAGAATAATAGATACTGAAACTTCTCTCGAACGCATAACTGAAAGTATCTTATCAAAGTCATCTGGAAGTGAAACATTGGCAAACTCGTCCATTATGAAATGAACGTGTACTGGTAAACTTCCTCCGTATTTATGGTCTGCCAAAAAAAACAACTGCTGAAACAGTTGCGTATATAAAATGCTAACTAGAAAGTTAAAGCTCGTGTCATTATCCGGTATAAGTGCAAATAATGCTGTTTTCTTTTCTCCTAATGATGGTAAATCTAATTCATCAGTAGCAGTTAAAGAAGCCAAACTTTCTAGGTTAAATTTTTCTAATCTTGCAGCCAAAGTAATCTGAATAGATTTTAATGTTTTAGCAGAACCACTATGATAATCACGATAATACTTAACTGCAATATGTTCTGGTTCTCTTTCTTCTAATCTATTAAATAAAACATCTAATGGACTTACATAAGCATCATCATCTTCGTGTACTTCTCCTGCTCGAAGTAATTCCATTACCATTGGAAAGTTTTGTTCATCCTCTGGTGCTTCATATTTAAGATAAAATACAAGTGCTAGTAGTAACATACTTGCAGCCGTATCCCAGAACGGATCATTAGACTGACTACCCTTTGGTGTTGTTGACTTAAATAAATTGGTTACAAGTTTTTGAACATCATTGTCATTTTTTAGGTAAACGAACGGGTTGTAACAATGACTCTTTTCCATATTTATTAAGTCTAATACTTTTACCTCATAGCCTTTCTTTTTCAATAATTCGCCTGTGTCCCTCACAATTTCGCCCTTGGGGTCTAAAATTACCATTGAGGTATTGCATTGCATTACATTTGGTTTGCAATAAAACCTTGTCTTACCTGCTCCACTACCACCACAGACTAAAACATTTAGATTTCTTCTATGCTTTTTTCCATTTAACCCTATACAAACATTTTGAGTTAATAACTTATTTCTATCCATAGGTAGTTGTTTGTACTTTTTATTTATCTCATTTGCATTTCCCCACCTTGCAGAGCCGTGTTCTTCTCTCCTACGGTAATTCTTTTTAGTAGATAAATAAATTGTAATTGCCATTACATAGCCAATAATAAATATTATTATTACCTTTATTGAACTATCACACCAAGTAATATGAAAAGGATTACCAATAACATCTGAAAAATCTTTCATTATTTGTGGTAATCCTCCATTTACTGATGGTGCAATTAAAAGTGCTAACCATATTGTCGGTATTAGTCCAAGACAATACAACCACTTTGGATAACTAGAATCTGTATTCATCTCTCCTCATAGACCTTGTGAGAACTTTTTTTTTAGGTGGGGCGTCAATGGCTCTTAATAAAACCTCATCAACATATTCTGTATCTTTGCCCTCTTTAATCATTTTATTTCTAAACTCATTTAAAGCATTGATAAGAATACCTAACTCGTATTTATCAAGTTCTAACACTTTAATTTCTTCTTTCATAATTCCTCCTATCTTTCGTGTTCCTTATTTTTTTGTGCTTTTGAAATAGTTTCAAAATATGCACTCATTCTAGTATTTATATCTTCCATATTGCTACGCATAGAAGTTAATTCATTTCTTACCTCACTAGCACTCATATTTTTAAATACATCTGGAATAGTGTTGATATTTATATCTGACACATCAATTCCATATTTCTTACATAACATATATGAAGTAGATTCACATTTAAAATTATCTAGTTCAGTATTTCCTGTTTCTTCAAGTGCAGATCTAGTTAGTTCTTTTGCAAGTTGTTTAAATATTGTTGGAGTTTCTCCACCCCTTTTAACATATAAAACATTATCTTCCTTATTCCATAGTGCAACTTTATCACTATTGGGAATTTCATCTACTGCCTTTATATCAACAGGACAGTCTTTTAAAAGAGCCGTTAATTTTACTCTATCATCATAATTGATAGTTCTTGGCTTTTGTGTAGATGTTGTTTGTGATATATCAAACATTTTCTTAACATTATATGAAATAGCAGAACTACCATCTGACCTTGTATAAGAATCTCCCGGTTCTAATATCTTAATACCATTTGCACCTTTCTTTATAAATGCTCCGGATTCTTTCCAATCATCAAATTCTTTTATTTGTATAGCATTAGGATAAGTAGCAGATATTACAAGTGCATTACCAACAGAGTATTTGTCGAATCTTCCTTGAACATCTAGGTATTGTTTATACTTGTTAATATCTGTTTTTATCTCGTCTGCTGTTTTGTCCATTAAATCATATACTTCTTGTCTTTCTTGTTGCTTTCTTTCTCTCCAAGCATTTTTATCAAAAGATTTATTTGATTTAGTGGTATTGTTATTAGCATTAGCCATTATTTGGTCAAAATCATTCATATTCTATTACCCTCTTTCCTTTGATTTTTTCTTTTTTGATTTTGGTTGTTTGTGTTTTGTAGTTTTGTTTTTTTCTGGTTTTTCTTTTTTAAGTTCATCTTTATCTAAATCTTTATCTTTCTTCTGTTCTTCTCTTATTGCTTTTATTTCTTCTCTAACAGATGGTTTTTCAGATTTAGTACCCTTGTCTGACTTGTTTTTGTTGTCTAAGGTAGGCTCTGACAGAGGGCTTTTTTCTGTCTTTGCCACTTGGGGGTTTGACATTTCATTTTCTTCCTTGCTTATAGGTTTAGATAAAATATCATCAACCAATTTTTCTTCGACACTCTTAATAACAACCCCTTTATCTTTACTGTCTTTTGATTTTTGAATTTCACTTTTAATAGAAGCCGTATCAACAGTAGCAAGATTAAATCTATCAACAATACGATTTATTTTACTTGCGTCTTCTGCTCTAACCATAATGTCGACCATACCATCTACACTTTTACCTCTACTTTTTAAAGCACAAAATAAAACACCATATCTTTTTGCTTCCTCTGTGAATTTTCTTAAATCTTCTTCCTTAACAGTAAATACTTTAAGTTCTTTACCAGATTTAAGCATATTAGTAAGTCTTGTCTTACCTTTTGTTTGTTTTTGGTCTTTTAATATTGCAATCATTAGTGCAGCAACATTTTTTGCTCCACTTCCAGATAGTCTTACTGCTACCTCTAATCCTTGTAAACTCATTCTTACAATAGATTCAGCTGCGTCACCTGATGTGTTCATTTTTCTCTACCTCCTTTTCTTGATTTTTTTCATCAGATAATTCTTGAAGATTTTGTTCCATCTTCTTACTTCTTTCTATAATATCTTTACATAGCACCACCTCCTTTCGTAACGGATTTATTTCTTTATTTAAGTTATCTATTTGTTCCTTAATTTCTTCCTTTTCTTGTTTTGACTTTGACTTTTTATGTTTGTACCAGAGTTTACTTCTCTGATCCATAAGTTCTTCAAGTCTTTTTTCTTTATCTTCTTTAAACGCAAAAAACTGCTCGTCAGTTTTTAAATTATTTCTGACAAGCAGTCTTGTTTCATTTGATATTTCTTCCATCTTTCGTACATCAGCACGAATAGCAGGAGATAATTTTTGATAAGGATACTTTTTAGGAAATACTCTTAATAGATAACAATAGTGAATATATAAAGCATAAAATCCTTTTGGCTTTCGCTTTTTATAATAGTTAGAATTATACTTTTTCTTGTTACCATATTCTTCTATAAAAGGTACTCGTTTGATATATTCTTCATCAATTCTTTGCTTAATTCTATCAATAGAATATTCATTACCAAAATATCTTTCAATACGGATATTTTTCTTATATGGACTTCTTTTTATGCTTAACTTATTACCTCTATAAATTAACTCATAATCCATTGCTTTCATCAAATCTTCAAAGTCATAATAAGAAGTAGCCATACCTATTGCTCTATCTAAATCATTTTTAGCAATAGAGTAATAATTAACTTTATTGTTATTGTCTTTTTGATAATTAGCAAAGTTGATTCTACTATTTCTGCAAGGCTTTTCTTTCAATACCGACAAGCCGTATTCTTCACATAAAGAATCTGATAATCTTCTTAATTCTGCATAAGTTTCTCTTTTATCATAATATCTTTTTCCATCTTTAAATGATACAGAATTTATTACAAAATGATTATGATAATGATTAGTGTTAAGATGTGTACTAACAACAACCTCAAACCTATCTCCCCACATTTCTTCGGCAAGTCTTACTCCAATAGCGTGACATTGTTCCGGAGTAACTTCTCCCTCTGCAAATGATTGAAAGGCGTGAAAGCCAAGTATTCCTCCTGTCTTACCATATTGCTCTTTTGTAATAGCCATTTCTTCTAATGCAGTTTTAGGATTACAATTCACACCAGACACATAAAATTGTTTTTCTGTTTTATAATCTGCTTCAACATAATCAATAACATTGTGTAAATCATAATAACTATCTTTACCATAATCACTATTGATAGTCTTTTCAATATTAGTAGTATAATCTATTACATTATCTAATCTCTTTTCTATTTTCCATATTCCTGTCGTTGCAATCTTTCTCACTCCTTTCATTTTGGCATAAAAAAAGAGCAAACCACTTCTGATTTACTCAATAAATTGACTATCTAAGTTTTGTCAATACTAAATTTATATAAATATTATACCACGACAAAAATCACGAAAATAGGCATTTTTTAAATTTTTCGTGTATTATAGTAATATATGTGATAAAATGAATTTGTTAATTTATTTTGAATGTTGTATTATTTTTGCACATTGTATATAACATTCTTAATATTTTTGTTGAACATGCAGTTAGGCTTTCATAGTAATGTTTGCCTTCTGCTTTTTTTGTTAAATAATAATTATAAACTGGATGATTAGGACATTGATGACCTAATTTAACTACCATTTGGCTAATATTAAATAATATCCATCTTGCATATTTATTCCCTCGTTTAGATATTGTTCCATGAACATTAATACTTTTTCCTGATTGTATAATTGTTGGATCTAAACCACAAAAAGCAATTAGTTGTTTATGATTATCAAATCTTGTAATATCTCCAAGTTCTCCAAGTAATTCAGTTGTTAATACTTCTCCAATACCATAAAATGAATTAATAATATCAAAGTAAGGTGACTTTTTTGCTGTTTCAATCATCTTGTTTTTTAACTCATTTATTGTCTTAGTGTTTTCTTGTAAAATACTTGCCATATCTGATAAATTTTTAACATCTGAATGTTCTTTATCTACTCCTGGATAAGAATTAAGAGAAATCTCTTTAATTTTATTTGCTAATCTTTTGTAATAATAATCATGTCTTGAATTAGTTTTATATAAGTTGTTATATAAAGCATCAATTCTTTTTTCTTTAACAATATAAGCATGAGGAAATGTTTTTATAAAATTTAAAGCTGTTTCTTCATAAATTCTACTGCCTTTGAATATTTCTTCAAACTCTGGAAAACAAATATTAATCAATCTCTTATATCTATTTTTACAACTAACATTTAACTGTGTTAGATAAAAATATTGTCTTGTCATTGCTTTTAAATTTGCATATAAATCTTTCTTTGATAAATCGTGATATTCTACTTCATTAACAAAAAATAACTTGGCTAATCTCATACAATCTTTAGTATCTGTTTTTGTTTTCCTTAAAGTATCATAATTATTTTTAGTAGTTAAACTATTTATTACTAAAGTATTAAACTCATTTTCTTTAAAATATCTTTCTACTGATAAATGATAGATTCCTGTTGATTCCATAAATATTGTTAAATCATCTAATTTAAAATTATTAATTTGATTTTTTAATTCATCAAAATCTTTTAAATTATGTTTAATTTCTTTTGGTTCAATTAATACTTCTCCATACTCTGTAGATAACATTACCATACTTTTTCCTTTAGCAACATCTACACTTAATACTGATTTCATTATTTACTCCTTTCTGAATTTAAGTCTTCTGTTTCCACCATTATTTCATCAAGCTTGTTATATAGATTCTTTGACCTCACTATCTTAAACTAAATTAATAATAGAAATAAAAGTTGAACTGTCAATTTGTTAGATTCTAAGACCTCTGTAATTTGCTGTTCTCACTTAAACTCTTGGTAAATAATTTAACACAAAAAAATAAGATATAAATATTAAATTATTTACATCTTAAAGTATACTTGTAATTTATTGTTATACCCATATAATCAATATTAGTAATATAATACCCATACCTAGAAAACCATATCCCATAATTCTACTCATTTTTCTAAATGATTTTTCAGTTTTAGGAGTTGGATGAAAAAGTTTTTTTCCTGTTTCATAATTCATTTTAGGCATATAGTTTCCAATAATCGTAAATAATATTCCTAATATCAAACATACACTTTTTCCAACATAAACATCACTACCTAACGGAACTTCTATCATAATGATATATACTAATACTGTAATAATTGGAATAAACCATTCCATTATTTTTAAAACTCTAGGTTTTTCACTATTTTTTAATTTATTAACTTTTGTTGTACATATTATACATATTGCTTGCACAATAGCCATAATAACTGGTATTCCAAATAATGCAAAATTTTTTTGTGCATAATTATCTGGTACATCATTTATCGTAAAATGAATTGGCATTTGTTCTGGTAGCCTATTATAAAAAGCAATACCTAATACCATTGGTAATAAACATATAATTACACTTAAAATTAATGTTCTTTTATTTTTCTTTTCCATTCTTATTTCCTCCCAACTTATAAATCCAAACTAAGACATCTTCAAATACGGAACTATTTAATTCATAAAATATAAAGTTCTTTTGCTTTGTTTCAGTTATTAAATTTGCTTTCTTTAAATTTGATAAATGATATGATACGGTTGCTCCTGTTAAATTAAAGCTACTTGATATTTCTCCTGCTGTTTTTCTACCATCTTTTAATAGTTCTAATATCTCTCTTCTTACAGGATCACTAATTGCTTTTAATGTTTCCGACATTCCCAAAATAATCACCTCACTTATAGTATTTCGATATATATCTAAATAGATTATACTATTTTGTAACTCTAATGTCAATAACTATTTAGATTTTTTTCTAAATAGTTATATAAAAATAGATTAGTTGTATTTCAAACTAATCTAAACAATAACTTACTATTTAGTGATTATATTTAATTCACTAAAAATATCTTTTAAAGATATAAGGACATTTCTGTTATCAATCATAAATGAAAGAAAATCATTTTTCTTATCATTAGTATCTAGTCTATTCATTACTACTGAAATAACATCTGATTTTATATTTTGTCTATCTAATTCTTTTAATATTGAACAATCTAAGTTTGATAACATTACTACCCTCTCCCAACGATAATAATTATATCATTTAATTTATTTTTTTACCATAATACAGACAAAATTCATTCATCTTTATCTGGTCTTAAATATTTATTTTTCATATCAATAATAAACTCATCTAATTTATCAATTTCTTTCTTTAAATGAGGCACATCTATTACACCTTTTGCATTTGCAATTCTGGCTATCTGATTTATATTATTTCCAATGTTGCGAATATTTTTTATTTCTTCATAAAATTGCTCTGACGGTTTCTCTTTCGGTTTATAACCTACAATAAGATGTCTAATATAATCAGAGGCATTCATACCAACTGCTTGTGACTTACTCTTCATAATATATTCTTCTTCATCATTAAGCCATATTTGTTTTTTTATTCTACGACTTCGCATTTAACAACCTCCGGATCTTCTTCGTGTTCATTATCTCTTAATACTATTTGTCTTTCCAGTTCACTTATACGATTTACTTGTAAGCAACACATCAAGGTGGTCATTGCAAGACCTCCTATGATGAACCCTAAAACAAAAAATAATAATTCACTCATTACTATCACTTTCCTTTCTTCAATATACAGTTTTGTCTAGCAAGGGGATTGGGGATTTCCCCACAAGCGAATTTATACGGGAGTATAAATTCAGTGCTGGCTAGACATAAGTTTTATTCCCCAAGAGAACACTTGCCACAATAAGGACAATAGTGTTTGCAATTTTCACATTGCATTTTCATAAAAGATTCTGCGTCTAATTCATCATCATCTTCCTCAAAATCTTTCTCTGGTTCTTCTTCAATTTCTTCAACTTCAAACTCGATTGGTATAGTTGTATCTATCTCAATAATTTCATTTTCTATTACAAATTTTGCTACAATCAATGCTGCTTCTTTTTGATTTCTTGCTTCAATTTCAAAATAATCTTCATTAACATTTGTAACTTTTACTTCATATTTTTTATCTTCTATTTCACTTAAAAGACCAACTTCAATTAGTAAATCTTCAATATCAAGTTCTAATTCCTCACACATTTTTACAAACGGAATTAAGTAAAAACTTGGCTTTAATCCATTTTCAAACCTTGATATTTCTGCGTGACTTATACCAATTTTTTCAGCAAGTTTTCTTGTTGAAATACCTTTCTCATTTCTTCTTGTTTTAATAATATTTGCTAATTTTAAATAATCAAATTTCATAATTTCACCTTTCTTTTTCATATCTTTTTTTATAATTTATTCCTACTTTGGCACACAAAAAGTCATTGAAATCCTTTCCAATTTTAGGTGGATCATCAATGACTTCATATTGCTTTGGAAGAACAGTTTTAAGTGCCATTGTTGCTATTCTTCCTGCACTATCATTATCAAAATGCAGATATATTTTTTTAATATTTTGATTCTGATTTAGATAATAATTTAATGCTAGTGGTATCTTACTTTCATCAATTTTTTTAGCTGGTTGATAAACACCTGCTAGTGAAAGTAGGTTATCGTTATACCACTCTTTATCTTCTAATTTATTAAGTGTTGCGTATGACAAAAGGTCAATAGCACTTTCAAATAAATGAACCGTATCACTCTTTTCTAGTGAATCCAATTTAAAAGAAAATGCTTTATGACTTCCATAAGCGTCTTTCATATATCTACTGTTATTTGTTGCTCTGACTCCTGCATATCTTGGTACTTTATTTTTGTCATAGCCTACAAATACTACATTATGATTAGGTAAATCTTCATATATTAAACGATTATCTATACACTCACTTATAATATCTTTATCAATTCCACGACCAATTAAATAACTCATAACTTTGTCTGTTGTAGTTGATTTCTTTGGCAAAATAAGTCTTATATTTTGAACTTTTTTAGGTTGTTGATATACAACAGGTGGTCTATCATTCGAGTATCCTAAAATAGTTTCTACTGCCTGAATAAAAGTATATTCTCTAACTTGAATTAAATATTCTAATGCAGTTTTTCCACCTATTCCTCTTGAAAACCAATACCAC
>OIGD01000382.1_pt1 | contig 54843 bp, 46 predicted proteins | sample 1582211 | NCBI WGS metagenome assembly OIGD01 (sample SAMN04414078, study PRJEB24778) | human gut metagenome | material: faecal | host: Homo sapiens
AAGATTCTTACCTACAAAACCTTTGGCACCGGTTACTAAAATTTTCATACCTCTTTTATTGCACAAAGTTACCTTCACCGCTCAACTCCTTCTTGATGTAGTCCAAAGCTGCAATCTTGGCTTTGGTTTCTTCCACCGTAAGGATTCGAGTATTGTTTGAATTGAACTCTGTAAGAGTGTTACGTTCTGTTTCACCCTCTTTGAAATATTTGTCATAGTTCAATCCACGATTATCTGCAGGAACGCGATAGAAATTGCCCATATCTTCTGCCTTGGCACATTCCTCATTGGTGAGCAATGTCTCATACATCTTCTCACCATGACGGATACCGATAACCTTAATATCTTCTTTCTTGCCGCCAAATAATTCACAAACAGCCCCCGCCTGAGGCTGAATTGTACAAGCCGGAGCTTTCTGTACGAGGATATCACCGTTCTGCCCATGTTCGAATGCAAATAATACAAGGTCTACTGCTTCTTCCAGCGACATGATAAAGCGCGTCATCGTAGGCTCAGTTAGTGTTATAGGGTTGCCGTTGCGGATTTGGTCAATCCAAAGAGGAATTACAGAACCACGAGAGCACATCACATTACCATAACGCGTACAGCAAATTTTGGTTTTACCTGAGTAACGGCTCTTAGCTACAGCAATCTTCTCCTCAACAGCTTTGGTGATACCCATAGCATTGATAGGATAGGCTGCCTTATCTGTAGATAGACATATCACAGCACCAACGCCAGCCTCAATAGCAGCTGTCAAAACGTTATCAGTACCGATTACATTGGTTTTCACTGCTTCCATGGGGAAGAACTCGCAACTTGGAACCTGCTTCAAATCCGCAGCATGGAAGATATAGTCAACACCAGGCATTGCGTTCTTACATGACTGCAAATTACGTACATCGCCAATAAAGAACTTGATTTTGTGTGCCACATCAGGATATTTTACCTGATATTCATGGCGCATATCATCCTGCTTCTTCTCATCTCGTGAAAAAATACGGATTTCGCCAATGTCGGTACGGAGGAAACGATTCAACACTGCATTGCCGAAGGAACCTGTTCCACCAGTAATCATAAGGGTTTTACCTGCAAAAATGCTCATAATGATTTTATCTTTTTATTTTTATATTATCGATTTATAGTTGGTATTTAAATGTACCATAATACTTAGCATACCACTCTGCAAACTTTCTCAATCCCACACGTAGTGATGTTGACGGTTTAAATCCAAAATCTTGTTCCAAAGGAGTCGTATCAGCATATGTCACAGGTACATCTCCGGGTTGCATCGGTACTAGTTTTTTGTGGGATTCAAAGTCATAGTCGTTGGGAAGTACACCTGCACGAATAAAGACTGCAATCATACCGAGGTTTTCAAAGACGGTGGCGAACAATAAAAAAGTAATTATCATAGGTGCGGGGCTTGCCGGATGCGAAGCCTCGTATCAATTATTAAAGAGAAATTATAAGGTCGATTTGTACGAAATGCGACCTTTAAGGTCTTCTCCCGCTCACAGAACCGCCGATTTTGCGGAACTCGTGTGCAGCAACAGTCTGAAATCGGACGTTCCCGACACGTCGTCGGGACTGCTTAAATCCGAACTTATGTCAATGGACAGCCTGCTTATCGACTGCGCCTACAAAACCCGCGTCGAGGCGGGCGGCGCGCTTGCCGTCGACCGCGCGGCGTTTTCCAAAGAAGTGGAAAGACGGCTTTTGGAATTCGACGGGCTTACAGTGATAAGAGAAGAGGTCGAAAGTATCCCGGACGGCGTTCCCGTTATCGTAGCGTCGGGTCCGCTTACTTCCGACAAACTGTTTGAAGATATCTCAAAAAAGACGGGCGACAGGCTTTTCTTTTTCGACGCGGTCGCGCCCATTGTCGACGCGCAGTCGATCGATTACGACTTCGCATTCGAAAGCGGTCGTTACGGCAAGGGCGACGGATATATAAACTGCCCGATGAACAAGGAAGAGTACGACGCCTTTTACAACGCGTTGATTTCCGGCGAAACCGTGCCGCTTAAAGACTTTGAAGGAAGCGAGGTTTTTGAAGGGTGCATGCCCGTCGAAGTTATGGCGAAAAGGGGATATGACACGATGCGTTTCGGCATGCTGAAACCCGTCGGACTTACCGACCCGAAAACGGGCAAACATCCTTACGCCGTCCTGCAACTTCGCAAGGAAACGGAAGACGGCGCGGCGTACAACCTTGTCGGATTCCAGACAAATCTGAAATTTTCCGAACAAAAAAGAATATTTTCGATGATACCCGCTTTGCACCGCGCGGAGTTTTTAAGATACGGCGTAATGCACAGGAACAGTTATCTGTATTCGCCGGATTGTCTGACAAGGACGTTCAGACTCAAAGGCGACGCGCCCATATATTTTGCGGGACAAATCACCGGCGTCGAGGGCTACGTCGAAAGCATAATGAGCGGACTTCTTGCCGCGGTTCATCTTTCAAGGGAACTTGAAGGGAAAGACGCCGTCGAGCCGCCCAAAACCACGATGTCGGGCGCGCTGTCGAGATATATCACGTTGCACGCAAAAAATTTCCAGCCCATGAACAGTAACTTCGGCATACTGCCTGCGATCGAGTGCCGCGACAAAAAAGAACGTCGGAAAGCCTACGTCGCGCGCGCCGAAGAAGATATGAAAACGTGGATCGAAACTATTTTGCGATAACCTATTGATTTTACCGATAAAATATGATATATTTTACGGTAACAAAAAGCCCTTAACAAGGAGAAACTATGACTACATTCAAAGGCACAACAATATGCGCCGTCAAAAGAGACGGCGTGACCGCAATCGCCGGCGACGGACAGGTTACCATGGGCGAGAGCGTCGTTTTCAAAGGAAACGCCGTAAAGGTGAAAAGAATATACAACGATAAAGTCGTTCTGGGCTTCGCGGGGACTGTCAGCGACGCCTTCGCGCTCAGCGAAAAATTTGAAGAAATGCTGCAAAAATACAGCGGAAATCTCATGCGTTCCGCCGTCGAACTTGCGGAACTCTGGCGCAACGACAAGGCAAGGAAACTGGAAGCGATGATGATTATCGCGGACAAAGACGTGATGCTTATCGTCAGCGGCACCGGCGAAGTTATCGAGCCCGAATACGGCGTCTGCGCGATAGGCAGCGGCGGCAACTACGCTTACGCCGCGGCGCGCGCTTTGTACGAAAACACCACGCTGGGCGCGGAAGAAATCGTACGTCGCGCAATGAAAATCGCAAGCGATCTTTGCGTTTACACAAACGACCGTCTTACGGTCGAAGTTTTGGAGGCGTGATTATGGAATTTACCCCGAAGCAAATCGTGAATGAACTCGACCGTTTCATCATCGGTCAGGACGAGGCGAAAAAAGCGGTTGCAATCGCTCTTCGCAATCGTTATAGAAGAAGTATGCTTCCCGAGGAATTAAGGGAAGAAATCACACCGAAAAACATTATTATGAAAGGTCCCACGGGCGTGGGCAAGACGGAAATCGCAAGACGTCTTGCAAAACTCGTGAAAGCGCCTTTCGTCAAGGTTGAAGCGACGAAGTTTACGGAAGTAGGCTACGTCGGGCGCGACGTTGAAAGCATCGTGCGCGACCTTGTGGAAGCCGCGATAAGACTTGTCAGGGAAGAAAAGTACAAAGAAGTTCAACCCAAAGTTCAGGACACAGTCGAAACCAAACTCGTCAACCTTATTCTGCCTTTAAGAAAGCAGGCGGGACGCGACGAGCCCGATATCGCGCTGAAAGAAGAAATTTTGCAGGAACTCAGAAAAGGCAATCTCGACAAACTGCAAATCTCCGTCGAGGCAGTGGACGAACCCAAAAACATGCAAATCGACGTCGGTCAGGGACAGGAAATCAATATTGGCTCGATTTTTGGCAACTTTATGCCCAAGAAAAAGAAAACTCGTACCGTTACGGTGAAGCAGGCAAGGGATATTTTCACCGCGGAAGAGAGCGCGAAACTTGTCGACAACGACAGCATCGCAACCGAGGCGTTAAGGCGCGCGGAACAAGACGGCGTGATTTTTATCGATGAAATCGATAAGGTTGCGGCGCGCGGCAATTCGCAGGGGCCCGACGTGTCGAGGGAAGGCGTACAGCGCGACATTCTGCCCATCGTCGAAGGGTGCGCGGTACAGACGAAATACGGCGTCATTCGCACCGACTTTATTTTGTTCATCGCGGCGGGCGCGTTCCATATCAGCAAGGTGCAGGATTTAATCCCCGAACTGCAAGGACGTTTTCCGATTAAGGTGGAACTTGACAACCTTACCGAAAAGGATTTCGAACTTATCCTTACGCAAACCGACAACGCGATTCTGAAACAATACAAGGAACTTCTGAACGTCGACGGGGTGGAACTTAAATTCACCGACGACGCCATCAAGGAGATTGCGAAAATCGCGACCATGGAAAACGAAAACAGCGAAAACCTCGGCGCAAGAAGATTGCACGCCGTAATGGAGGCGCTGCTTGAAGAAGTGAGTTTCAACGCGGGCGGAAATACCGAACCCGTCACGATAACGATAAATCAGGAATACGTCGACGAACATCTTGCGGGAACGCTCAAAACGATGAATTTAAGACGTTATATCATTTAAGAGGCAATATGAGTTTCAATATCCCGAAGGGTACGAAAGACGTCCTCCCCGAGGACAGTTACAAATGGCATTATATCGAAGACGCCGTCCGTGAAACGACGCGCCTTTTCGACGTCAAAGAAATCCGCACGCCGACTTTTGAACATACCGAATTGTTCCTGCGCGGCGTGGGCGATACGACGGACATCGTCAATAAGGAAATGTACACCTTTTTCGACAAAGGCAACCGCTCGATCACGCTGAAACCGGAAGGCACGGCGGGCGTTGCGAGATGTTTTGTCGAAAACAGTCTGTACGCGGGGCCGCTTCCCGTGAAGACTTATTACGTCACGCCCGTTTTTAGATACGAACGTCCGCAAGCCGGCAGACTTCGCGAACATCATCAGTTCGGCGTGGAACTTTACGGCAGTTACGGCGCGGAAATGGACGTCGAGGCGATTTCGATTGCAAAATCCTTATTCGTAAGACTCGGGCTTGACAACCTTACGCTCAATATCAACAGCATAGGCTGTCCGACGTGCAGAAAGGAATACAACAAAGCGCTGAAAGAATATTACAAAGACCATATCGACGATATGTGCGAAACGTGCAGGGAAAGGCTTGACAAAAACCCCCTGCGTATTCTCGACTGCAAGGAAGAAAAATGCAAGAAAATCAACGCGGACGCACCCGTTATCCTCGATTATCTTTGCGACGACTGCAAAACGCATATGGACGACCTGAAAAAAGGTCTTGAAACGCTGGAAATTCCTTACGTCGTGAATCCGCGCATTGTCCGCGGGCTCGACTATTACACCCGCACGGTTTTTGAGTTCGTGTCAAACGATATCGGCGCGCAGGGCACGGTATGCGGCGGCGGACGATACGACAATCTTGTGGAAGAAGTCGGCGGCAAACCTTGTCCGTCGGTTGGATTCGGCATGGGAATCGAGAGGCTGATTCTCGTCCTTGAAAACGCCGGCAAAATGCCGAAAAAGTGCGATAACGTAACGGCTTTTATCGGCTACGTCGGGGATGAACTTAAATTCGACGCGCTGAAAATCGTGAATAAATTAAGAAGTGCGGGCATATCCGCCGATACCGAATTCACGGGAAGAAGCGTGAAAGCGCAAATGAAATACGCAGGCAAAATCGGCGCGAAATTCACGGCGATTCTTGGCACGGACGAGCTTGAAAAGGGCGTCGTCAACGTCAAAAATATGGAATCGGGAGAAAGCACGCCCGTCAATATCGACGAAATTACGAAATTTTTTATCGAGGCATAAATTATGGCAGAATTACTTAACGGATTAAAACGCACCGATATGTGCGGAAATTTGAGAAAAAACGACGAAAATCGCGAAGTCGTCGTTATGGGATTCGTCGCAAAAACGCGCGATCTCGGCAATCTCGTTTTCATCGACCTTCGCGACAGAACGGGAATCGTGCAACTTGCTTTCGACGCAGGCGTCGACGCCGCGCTCACCGATAAAGCGCGCTCCGTACGCGCAGAATACGTTGTGTCGGCAAAAGGCACGGTAAGACTTCGTACAGGGAAGAATATCAACGAAAACATGCCCACCGGCGACGTCGAAATCGACGTGAAGGATTTAAGAATTCTGTCGGAAGCCGAAATTCCGCCTTTCGTCATTTCCGAAAAAGCGTCCGTCGGCGAAAATCTTGCTTTGAAATACAGATATCTGGAACTTAGAAAGTCGTATCTTCAAAACAACCTTATCATGCGCGACAAAATCACAAGGGCGGCGCGCGACTACCTTGCAAGAAACGGTTTTCTGGAAATCGAAACGCCGTTCCTCGGAAAATCCACGCCCGAAGGCGCAAGGGATTATCTTGTCCCCAGCCGCATTAAACACGGCGCGTTTTACGCCTTGCCGCAAAGCCCGCAACTTTACAAACAACTTCTGATGATTGCGGGATTTGACCGCTATTATCAGATTGCAAGGTGCTTCCGCGACGAGGACCTTCGCGCAAACCGTCAGCCCGAATTCACGCAGATCGACATCGAAATGAGTTTTGTCGAAAACGACGAGGACGTCATGGAAATTGCGGAAGGTATGATCAAGGATATCTTTGCAAAATGCAAGAATATCACCTTCACAAAGCCTTTCAGACGCATGACCTGGACGGAAGCGATGAACCGCTTCGGCAGCGACAAACCCGACACGAGATACGGGCTGGAACTCAACGACATTTCGCCCGCCGTGAAAAATTCGGAATTTACCGTGTTCAGACAAGCCCTTGAAAAAGGCAGCGTACGCGCGCTTTGCGTAAAGGGCGGCGCGGACAAATTCACAAGGAAAGAAATCGACGCGTTTGCCGACTTCGTCAAAGACTACGGCGCGAAAGGGCTTGCCTGGGCGTCAAAGAAAAACGACGGCAGCACGACCTCGACTTTCTATAAATTCCTGACGGAAGAAGAAATCAAAAATATCGAAGATATTTTGCATGCCGAAAAAGGCGACCTTATCCTTGTCGTTGCCGACAATAAAAACAAGGTCGTTTACGACAGTCTGGGCGCGCTTCGCACGCATATCGCGGACAAACTCGGGCTTTATGACAAAAACGAATACGACATTTTGTGGATTACCGAATTCCCGCTGCTTGAATGGAGCGATGAAGACAATCGTTTTTACGCGATGCACCACCCGTTCACCAGCGTAAACGTGCAGGATATGGACAAAATCGACAGCCGCGACCGCGACGTGCTTGCAAGTATCCGCGCAAACGCATACGACCTTGTCATCAACGGACAGGAAGCAGGCGGCGGCAGTATTCGTATTCATACGCCCGAAATGCAGCATAAAATGTTTGAAATTCTCGGTATGAGTGAAGAAACCATCAAAAATCGTTTCGGATTTTTCGTGGACGCGTTCAAATACGGCGCGCCTCCTCACGGCGGTCTTGCGTTCGGTCTTGACAGGCTGACGATGCTCCTTACCGGGGACGACAACATAAAAGACGTCATCGCATTCCCGAAAGTCCAGAACGCGTCGTGCCTTATGACGGGCGCACCCGACTTTGTGGAAGACGTCCAGCTGAAAGAACTCGGTCTCGCCGTACCCGAAGAAAAATGATTGAATCGGGCACGGTAACGAAAATCAAACGGGGCGGCAACGTGGTCGTAAGCTTTGACAGAAAGTCGGCGTGCGATCAGTGCCGTATGTGCGCCGTTTCAAAGGGCGGAAAGACGGTCGAAGTGATTCTGAAAAACACTTTGGGCGTCGGCGTAGGGGATAAAGTTGAAGTTACGATGGGCAGCAAGTACGTGCTTACCGCCGCAGTCATCGTTTACGTCATACCGCTTATCCTTGTCGCAATCGCGGTTTTCGCGTTTATTCCGATGGGTGAAACCGCGCAGATAATCGCAAGCGTCGTCGCGCTGTTTCTGGGGCTCGGACTTGCGGTTATCCTTGATAAATTCGTCGTGAGAAAGAAAAAAGGCTTTGTGCCCGAAATGACGAAAATCATTACAAGAGCCGGCGAAGACGAGGAGTCCGACGAAGAAATCGAGGATGACGGTCTTGAAACGGACGAAACAGATAATAATATTAACAACGATTAAAAGGAGAGTTTTATGTCAGAAAGAATTATTCACGCAACCGTTGCGAACTTTGACGAACTTGTAAAAAAAGACGGACTGTGCCTTGTCGACTTTTGGGCAAACTGGTGCGGTCCTTGCAAAATGCTTGCTCCCGTTATCGAACAGTACGTCGGGGAAAACAAAGATATCACCGTATTAAAGGTCGACGTCGACGAGGAAGAAGCCCTTGCAAGACGCTTCGGCATTATGTCGATTCCGACGCTTATCCTTTTTAAGGACGGCTCGGAAGTCGCAAAAGACGTCGGATATAAAAACCTTCAACAATTAAATATGTTTGTCGAAAACAATAAATAACCTGCATTTTGCACGTAAGGAGAAATCATGGTAGATTTGAAAACGATTAAGGAATTCGATCCCGAACTTTACGACAGTTTCGTGAAAGAATTCGACCGTCAGCAGTATAATCTGGAACTTATCGCAAGCGAAAATATCGTAAGCCCCGCGGTTATGGCGGCAATGGGCACGTTTTTCACGAATAAGTACGCCGAGGGATACCCCGGAAACCGTTATTACGGCGGTTGCCAATTCGTGGACATCGCCGAAAATATCGCGCGCGACAGGTTGAAACAACTTTTCGGTGCGGAACACGCAAACGTCCAGCCCCATTCGGGTGCAAATGCAAACTTTGCAGTGTTCGAGGCGGTTTTGCAGCCCGGCGACACCGTTTTAAGCATGAGCCTTGACGGCGGCGGACATCTGTCGCACGGAAGTAAAGTCAACTTTTCGGGCAAATGGTTCAACATCGTGGGATACGGCGTTACCCGTGAAGAAGGGCTTATCGATTACGACGAGGTTGAAAGACTTGCCGTTGAAAATAAACCGAAACTTATCGTTGCGGGCGCGTCGGCGTATCCCCGTATCATCGACTTCAAGCGTTTCAGAGAAATTGCGGACAAAGTCGGCGCATACCTTATGGTGGATATGGCGCACATCGCGGGACTTGTCGCGGCGAACTCCCAAGCCCCGTGCCTTTTGCCGATTTTGTGACGTCCACGACTCATAAAACGTTGAGAGGTCCTCGCGGCGGTATTATCCTTTGCAAGGAAGAATACGCAAAGATAATCGACAAAGCGGTTTTCCCCGGCACGCAAGGCGGACCGTTAATGCATATTATCGCGGCAAAAGCAGTGGCGTTCAAGGAAGCGCTTTCGCCGGAGTTCAAGGCGTATCAGCATCAGATAATACTGAATTGCAAAAAACTTGCGGAAACTTTCCGCGCGCGCGGTATAAATATGGTTTCGGGCGGTACGGACAACCACCTTATTCTCGTGAACCTTTTGGGTACGGGCGTGTCGGGCAAGGAACTTACCGAAAGGCTCGATAACGTACATATCACCGTCAACAAAAACTCGATTCCTTTCGATCCTGCAAAGCCTGCGGTAACAAGCGGTATCCGCGTCGGCACGGCTTGCCTTACATCCAGAGGAATGAAGGAAGACGAAATGGTGGAAGTCGGCAACTGCATCGCGGATATACTTGAAAAAGGCGAGGCGGCATACGACGACGTCAACGCGCGCGTCCGCGCTCTTGCCGAAAAGTATCCCATTTACAAAAACGACGTAATTTTCTAAGATATGCCATAATAACTGTCACCTTGACACATTCACATATCTGAATTCGTTTGCATATACTGCGGGCGAGAGGTGAAGTTATGAAAATCGTATGTTTTAATCCGCCGAAGTTTATCAAAAAGTTTTTGCGACTTTTCAAAAGTAATAAACAGAAGGGCGAAAAGGTTGAAACAAAAGAGAAAGAATAAGTCGTTAAACTTAACAACAATATTTCAAAAATAAAAACACGCCGGGAAACCGGCGTGTTTTTCGTGTACTGATTTTGCGATATTTTATTACATAGTAATAAGGACAAAAAAAAACCGCTTATCGCGGCTTATTTTATTGCAAATTACGCACGTTCGACTTTTCCGCTACGCAAGCATCTGGTGCACACGTATTCGGAAGTGGTCGTACCGTCTTTATTGACAACTTTAACTTTGTGGACGTTCGCGCCCCAAGACCTTCTGGTTTTGCGATGGCTGTGGCTTACCATATTACCGCTCATTTGTCCTTTTCCACAAACGCTGCATACTCTCGACATACTTCAATACCTCCTAACTGGCATAAAACATAGGTATTTTATCACTAAATTTCACTTTTGGCAAGCATAATTGTTGCTAAATTTTTATAATTATAGTAAAATATAGCAAAAGTAGGGTATTTTTATAAGGAGAAATATGGCACTCAGCACTTACAATAAATTCGGACACATCACCGTTTCGGACGAAGCCGTTGCGATTATCGTCAGCAAGGCCGCTTCCGAGTGCTACGGCGTGGTGGAACTTGTGTCCAGACGTTTCTCCGACAACCTTGCGAAAATCTTCAATAAAAAGACATACGGCAAAGGCGTCAGGGTCGTTACGACCGACAACGTCGCGCACATCGATATTTTCGTCATATTAAAACTCGGAGTAAACGTGGAAGCCGTCAGGGAATCTCTGACGAAAGCGGTCACGTACAGTGTTGAAAAATACACGGGTATGCGCGTCAAGAACGTAACGGTCAACGTCGTCGGTGTTAGAGTATAATTAAGGATATTTATGGTGGAACTTACAAGCGGCGATTTCAGGAAAATGCTTATTTCCGGCGCCAAACTTCTTGAAATTAACAGACCTCTCGTCGATAGTCTGAACGTTTTCCCTGTTCCCGACGGGGATACCGGCACGAATATGTCCCTTACTTTCAGTATGGCGGTGCAGGAACTCGGGAAATTGAACTCGAATGCAAGCGTTGCGGAGTGTGCGACGGCGTTTTCAAAGGGTGCGCTCAAAGGTGCACGCGGCAATTCGGGCGTTATCAGTTCGCAAATTTTCAAAGGATTCGCAGTTGTTGCGACGGAAAATAAAAACGTACCTTTCACTGCTTACGAATTCGCGCAGGCGTTGAAAAAGGGCACGGAAATTGCGTACAGCATGGTGCAAAAGCCCAAAGAAGGCACGATACTGACGGTTGTCAGGGCGATGGCGGAAAAGGCTCAACACCTTGCAAGACGCAAAAAAGCGGTGGAATTCCTGCCGTTTTTGGAAAAAGTCATCGCATACGGCGACGAAATACTTGCACAAACCCCCGATATGCTGCCGGTTTTGAAGAAGGCGGGCGTCGTCGACGCAGGCGGAAAGGGACTTATGTTCGTGATGAAGGGTATGTACAACTCTCTTGCGGGCATCGAAATTCCCGACGCGCCGACCGAAGACAAAAACATCGCGCTTAATCCAATGGACGCTTTCAGCGCTGACGATCACGAGCATATCAATTTCAGCTATTGCACGGAATTTTTCATAATCAATCTTCGACCGAAAGTTACGCTTGCCGACATCGACAAACTGCGCGACTTCCTTACGACAATCGGCGACTGCGTGCTTGTAATCGGCGATCTGGACCTTGTCAAAGTGCACGTTCACACGAACCGTCCCGACCTTGCAATGAAAAACGCGCTGAAACTTGGCGAACTTGACAGCGTCAAGGTTGAAAATATGGTGGAACAAAACCGCGTTCTGAACGAAAAGCGCGAGTCCGAAAAAGCCGAAATGAAAGAATACGGCATCATTTCAGTTTGCTCCGGCAAGGGAATGGAAGCCATCTTCAACGACCTCGGAATCGACAAAATCGTGGAAGGCGGTCAGACGATGAATCCGAGCGTTTACGACATTTTGTCCACGATAAACGAAGTCAACGCAAAAACGGTGTTCATTCTGCCGAACAATAAAAATATCGTATTGTCCGCAGAACAGGCGCGCGACCTTGCGGAAAAACCCGTTTTCGTCATTCCGACCAGCAACGTTGCGGAAGGTATCGCCGCGGCGGTTGCGTTTATGCCCGAGGCAAGCGCGGAAGAAAACGTCGAGGCAATGACCGCGTCCATCGAAAACGTCAAGTGCGGTCAGGTTACGACCGCGGTTCGCAACACCCGTATGGACGGATTCTCGGTGCACGAAGGCGACATCATCGGTCTTTTCGGAAAGAAGATCGTCGCAAGGGGCAAAAGTCCGTCGGAAGTCGTGAAGCACGCGTTGAAGAAAATGATTGACGAAGAAAGCAGCGTCGTGTCGCTTTACTTTGGCAGCGATGTCACGGAAGACGACGCAAACAAACTCGCCGCCGAAATTCAGGAACTTTATCCCGACGTCGAAGTTATGGCGTTCAACGGCGGGCAACCATATTATTATTACGTATTCTCGGTTGAATAATGAAACTTGAAGAAGTGAAAGGCGTCGGTCCATCGACGCTCAGAAAACTTCAAAGCATTGACGTTTCGACGGTTGAAGACTTAATAAATTTTCTGCCAAAAACTTATATCGATTTTAATTCGCCCGTTTCGCTTAACGATTTATGCGACGGGCAATTTTCGTTGATAAGGGTAAGAATCGTCAAGGTAACCCGCCCCGTAAAGACCAAAAACGGGCTGAGTTTTTTCACCGCCGACGCGGTGGATTTCGACGCGCCCGAAACAGATAAAAATAGGCTGAAAATCGTGTGGTACAACCAGCCGTATATGCTGCAAAAGGTGAAGGCTGACGAGAAATATTTCGTGTTCGGAAAGGTCAAATTTTCGGGCAGAAGGGCGGAACTTATCAACCCTAAAATCGAGCCGCTCGACAAGCAGAAAAACCTGTCGGGAATAATGCCAGTTTACCGCACGAAAGGGGCGGTGCAGCAAGGCGTGTTCAAGGGGATTGTCGACGACGCATTAAGGAAGTTTTCGCCCGCGGATATCGCAAACGAAAAAGTGCGTGAAAGGTACGGCATCGAAAGTGTGAAAGACGCGTTTATAAGAGCACATTGTCCGACGAGCGTCGAAGAAGGATTAAAGGCTCAGGAACGCATCGCGCTGGAAGACACGATGAAAGAAATCCTGTATTACAAGATAATAAATTCGCAGGCGAAAGAGAACCGTGTTTTTGAATACCGCCTTGATAAAAGCGCCGTGGACGACTTTGTAAAATCCCTGCCGTTTCCGCTTACGCCGACGCAGAAAAACGCGCTTGACGAGATATTTGAAAACCTTAAATCAAGGCGCAGAATGAACAGGTTGCTTATCGGCGACGTGGGCAGCGGAAAAACAATCGTTGCGCTAATTTCGGCATTTTATGCGGTAAAATGCCGCGAGATGGCCGCCCTGCTGCTGGCTGTGGGACACGGTTATTCCGCCGTGATGATGGCGCCCACGCAGATTCTGGCGGAACAGCATTTCAACAACGCGAAAAGATTTTTCGACGGATTTGATATTAACGTCGCGTTTCTTTCGGGCAGTGTGAAAGGCGCGGAAAGAAAGGAAAGAGAGCGCGATATCGCAAGCGGAAAAACAGACGTCGTTATCGGCACTCACAGCGTTTTTTCAAAGACGGTGAAATTCAGAAATCTGTCGTTTGTCGTCATTGACGAACAGCACAAATTCGGCGTGGCGCAAAAGTATGATTTGCAGGAAAAAGGCGCGGGAGTCGACACGCTGACGCTCACGGCAACACCCATTCCGCGCTCCGTCCTTATGCTCCTGTATGACGAATTGCAACTGTCCGAAATCGACAAAAGTCATAAGACGAAAGTCAAGACTTTTCTTGTGCCCGATTACAAAAAAGACGGCATGTTTTCATACGTCCGCGACGAGGCGAAAAAGGGCAATCAGGCTTTTATCGTCTGCCCGAAAATCTGCGACTCGGAAGGGGTGGAAACGTACGGCGCGAAAACCCTTTTCGAGGAACTTAAAAACGGCGTGTTTTCGGACGTGAACGTCGCGCTTATTTACGGCAAAATGAAAGCGAAAGAAAAGTCGGAAATAATGCAGTCGTTCGAGGCGGGCGATATCGACGTGCTGATTGCGACGACCGTCGTGGAAGTCGGCATCGACATCAAAAACGCGACGACGATTGCCGTACTCAACAGCGAAAGATTCGGGCTTGCGACGTTGCATCAGTTAAGGGGACGCGTCGGTCGCGGCGACAAAAAGGCGTTTTGTTTTTTGCATACTCTCGACGCGGGCAATCCGCGGCTCAAAGCCCTTACGGAATTTGACGAAGGGTATAAACTTGCGGAACTCGACTTCACCCTTCGCGGCGGCGGCGATTACCTCGGCACGAGGCAGTCCGGCGAGCAGGACGGCGGAAAATACGCGATAAAAATCACGCCAGATCAAATCCGTTTTGCAAAAGAAATCGTCACGGACGGCGTGCTGCAAGAAGGCTTTGAAATCGACAAAGACGACTTTTATTATTACGAAAACAAATTCAAAGACGTTACGGTAAGTTAATTAAGGTAAACTTTAACTTTATTAAGTAACATAAAAGAAAAATGTAGGAAAGCATATGAAGTTATTGCTTGCAGAAGACGAAAGAGAATTATCAAACGCAATAGTCAGGGTATTGAAGCACAATAATTATACCGTTGACGCCGTTTACGACGGGGCGGAAGCGCTCGAATACCTGACGTTCGGCAATTACGACGGCGTAATTTTGGACATAATGATGCCGAAAGCGGACGGGCTGACCGTTTTAAGAAAGGTAAGGGAGGGCGGCAACAACGTCCCCGTGCTTTTGCTTACCGCGCGCAGCGAGGTCGACGACAGAGTCGAAGGGCTTGACGCGGGCGCGGACGATTACCTTACGAAGCCGTTTGCGATGAAAGAATTGCTTGCGAGAATCCGCGCGATGACTCGGCGCAAAAACGACGTTATCAGCACGTATACGGTGGGCAATCTCACGCTCGATCCGAAGCAATACACCTTAAAAGCCGAAAAAGGCGAGGTCAGACTGTCGGGCAAGGAATTCCAGATGATGGAAATGCTTGTCGCAAACAACAATATGCTTATCTCGACCGAGAAATTTATGGAATCGGTGTGGGGCTATGACAGCGAAGCCGAAATCAACGGCGTGTGGGTTTATATATCCTCGCTTCGCAAAAAACTTTCGGAAATCGGCGCAAACGTCAACATTAAGGCGGTGCGCGGGCTCGGCTATAAACTGGAAGAAACCAAATGATCAAAAAACTGCGGATTAGGTTTATAGTAATCGCAATGGCTGCGATAGTGATAGTGCTGGCTGTGATATTGTCCGGCATTTACGTCGTGAGCCGAAAAAACATTGCGAACTATTCCGACAAAGTGCTGATGATCCTTGCGAAAAACGACGGCGCGTTCCCGAAAGATTATCGGGGCGACAAAGCGCCGGGGTATCTGGGGCTTCAAAGCACCGACGAGACGCCTTTCGACACAAGATATTTCACGGTAACGTACGACGCGGCTGGCAAACCCCGCAAATTCAATCTTGTCAAGACCGAACTTGTCAGTACGCCCGAAGAAGCGCTTGAATACTGCGACGAAGCGTTTTCGGAAAAAGAAGACAGCGGCGCGATCGGCGATTATCGTTATCTTATTTACCGCGACAGGGCGGACGGCGGCACGATGGTTTTGTTTATGGACTGCCATCGACAGATCGACGCTCTCACAAGTTTTATGCGGTCGAGCATGATTTTTTGTCTGAGTGCGGTGGGCGCGATTTGCGTGCTGCTGATTTTGTTTTCCAAGCGCGCCGTCGAGCCTATTGCGAACTCTTACGAAAAGCAACGTCATTTCATCTCCGACGCGAGCCACGAACTCAAAACTCCGCTTGCGATAATATCCGCCAACAACGAAATACTTGAAATGGACTACGGCGAGAACGAGTGCACCGACGCAATCCAAAAACAGGTCGTGAGAATGGCGAATATGACCAAAAACCTTACGACGCTTGCGAAAATCGACGAAAGAGCCGCGCTTGAAGAAAGAAGAAACATCGACGTCGGCGCGTTGATTTCTGACGTTGCCGAGCCGTATTACGCTCTTGTGAGAACCGCCGACCTTAATATCGAAGTCAATATCCCGGGAAAATATATTTTGTACGGCGACGAAGGTCTTTTAAGGCAGATGGTGTCGCTTCTTCTCGACAACGCCGTAAAATACGGGAAATCGTACGTCAAAATTTCGGCAAGAAAGACGATTACGAAACTGAAACGAATCATCGTTCTGGAATTCAGAAACGACGCCGAAAACGTTGAACAAGGCAATCTCGACAAATATTTCGCAAGGTTTTTCAGAAGCGACGGGGCAAGGGCGTCGGGCATCGAAGGCAGCGGCATCGGGCTTTCGATCGTGCAAGAAATCGCTGAGCTTCACAAGGGCAAAGTCAGCGCGCGCGGCGAAGGCAACGACTTTGTGGTAACGATAACTTTTGACAAATTTTCTTTCGGACACGTCAAAAAAGAAAGAGAAAACGAATAAACGATAACGCAACGAAACCGTTGCGTTTTTTGTTGCCATTTTAATTTATTTTTAATAAATACTTTAAGTTTTCTTAATTTTTACATAATAAAATCAAATCAAAAGGAAGCGGTCATATGAAAAACGATAAAGTGTCAAAAGTATCAATCGTTGCGATTATTGCGATTATTTGCTGTCTTGCGCTGACGCTTACGGCGTGCGTATCGACGGGAAAGAGCGCATACGATATTGCGGTTAAAAACGGCTATACCGGCACCGAAGAAGAATGGCTTGAAAGCCTGAAAGGCGATACGATATACACCGATTCCGCATACGACCTCGCCGTAAAATACGGGTTTTCCGGGACGGAAGAAGAGTGGCTAAAAAGCCTGAAAGGCGAAAAGGGCGACAAAGGCGAAACAACGACGACAAACGCCGTCAACAAAGCGATATTGTCCGTCGTGTCGATAAACTCGTACTTCACGAAAACTACGTCGTCCATCGGATTTTTCGGCAATAATAAGGAGTCGAAAGAGTACGGCTCGGCAGGCTCGGGCGTCATCATAGGCGGCGACAAGGAACAGGGCGAAGCGTATATAATCACGAATTATCATGTCGTGTACGACGCCGATGCCGACGTCAAAATCAGCAACAAAATTTTCGTTTACCTTTACGGGCAGGAACTTGACAAATACAAAATTTCGGCAACGTATATCGGCGGCTCGATGAGTTACGACATAGCCGTGCTGAAAATCCAAAGCGACGTTTATAAGGAAAGCAACGCGCACGCCGCGACAATCGGCAAAAGCGGCGATATGACCGTCGGCGACTCCGTAATCGCAATCGGCAACCCCAACGCGGGCGGCATTGCGGTAACGCAGGGCATACTGTCGATGGAAAGCGAATATATCACGATGACGGCGGCGGATAACGTATCGACCGTGCAGATAAGGGTAATGCGCGTCGACGCCGCAATCAACGGCGGCAACTCGGGCGGCGGCTTGTTCAACGACTCCGGCGAACTTATCGGAATCGTCAACGCAAAAGTCGTTTCCGAAAAAATCGAAGGAATGGCGTACGCAATCCCCGTTGACTTTGCGTACCCCGCCGCGCAAAATATCCTGAAAAACTGCGACGGCAACACGAACACGCAAATACTCCGCTCGTTTATGGGAATTTCCGTGCAGGTCACCGACAGTGCGACTGAAATCGCCGACGACGGTACTGTCAGAATCGTGAATACCGTGTCCGTGGCAAGCGTCGAAGCAAACAGCCCCGCGGCAAAAGCCGGCGTACAAAAGGGCGACGTAATCAAATCGTTCAGATTTGCATCGAAACTGTATCTCGTCGAACGGGAATACGACATTACCAACATCGGTCTTCTGCTTTCGGAAGGCGAGGTTGTTGAAATAAATCTTTTGAGAAACGGCACGGAAGTCACCAGGTCGATGACGATCGAAAAGGCAACCGCCGTAAAATAAGGAGGCACACCGAACATAAGTAATCTTTCGTAATTTTATCCCCCTAAAAAGAAAGAACGCCGCCCGCGCAAATTACGGACGGCTTTCTTTTTTGCCGTTATATTTTGCAATAAGCGTGAAAAATTGCGTTAAATAAGTTGCAAAAACTCAATTTATTTGATATATTATAGTAGTCGCTGAAAACGACGGCGCAAAACGGCCCACTTGCGGGAGTGATTCAGTGGTAGAATGCCACCTTGCCAAGGTGGAAGTCGCGGGTCCGAATCCCGTCTCCCGCTCCAAAGTCAATATGACAAAAGTTTTGTCGAAAGCCCGTTTGCGTATGGCATCATAGCCAAGCGGTAAGGCAGAGGCCTGCAAAGCCTTCATCCCCGGTTCGATTCCGGGTGATGCCTCCAAAGACGCCGAAGTGGCGGAATAGGCAGACGCAAGGGACTTAAAATCCCTCGGAGTAACATCCGTACCGGTTCGAGTCCGGTTTTCGGCACCAGCAAAAGACGACGCATTTTTGCGTCGTCTTTTGTTGTCTTTTTTAATGGTTTCGATTACCCGTGGCAAGAACCCACCTATATTCGGGGACCCCAAAAGATACTTGTACTTTTGGGGAAAAGGAATAAACAAGCAAACGACAAATAATTGTTGCTTGCGACGATTGTTTGGTCAAAAGCGCAGTTTATGACGCGCGGTGGCGTTCGGCGGCTGTTTACAGACGCTTGCGTTGTGCAGTGTGTATGTAAAGCAGTAAAGATTGTAGCGTTATGAAAAATATAAATGGTAATAAGTATGCAGAGCAGCCACGGTTTTCGTAAGACGACGCATTTTTGCGTCGTCTTTTGCTGTCCCGAAACACCGTGAAAGACAATCATTTTGCGCTTATTTTGCAAATCGATTGCCCGTGAATTGTTTTTATTATATAATATACTGCGGGTAAAGCGGTGAATTATGAGCAAATTTCAGGCAAAATCAAAAGAGATGATTTTTGAAAGCGACAACGTCAAAGTCGCGATTTTAAGGCTTGCGCTCCCGACGATCATCAGTCAGCTTATCACCACCGTTTACAATCTTGCGGACACGTTCTGGGTTGGGAAGCTCAACGATTCTTATCAACTTGCGGCGTTGTCCATTATTTTTCCCGTACAACTTTTTATGACGGCTCTCGGCAACCTGTTCGGTATCGGCGCGGGCACCTGCATTTCAAACTATCTCGGCGCGAAAGAAAGCGACAAGGCAAAACGCGCGTCGGCGTTTGCGATATGGGGCGGCGTGATCGTTGCGGCGTTGCTGTCGCTTATCGTGGGCGTATGGAAAGAGCCGTTTTTAAGACTGCTGAAATCGACCGAAAACCTTGACGCCTATACCGCGACGTATCTTGACTGGGTTGTTGTGTTCGGCGCGGTACCCGCCGTTTTCAATATGGTTGTCGCAAACGTAATAAGGGGCGAGGGGTACTCGTTGCACGCGGGGCTGGGGCTGTCGTTGGGCGGTGTGCTGAACATTGCGCTGGATCCGTTTTTCGTGTTGCCTTTCGGGCTGAATATGAATATTAAGGGCGCGGCGATCGCAACGCTTATTTCAAACGTCGTTACCACGCTGTATTTTGCGATATTGCTTATCGTGATAAGGAAAAAATCCGTCGTGTCGTTTTCGCCGAAAAAGGCGTGTCTTGCGATCAAGGAAAAAATCGCAAGGAACGTATTGTTTACGGGGCTTCCGTCCGCGCTTCAAACGATGTTGTCGGCTGTATCGAATCTTGTGCTGAACTCGCTTATGATCGGATACGGCGAGACTGCGGAGGCGGCAATCGGCGTCACAAAAAAAATCGACGCCGTGCCTTTCGGAATGGTAACGGGACTTGCACAAGGGGCTGCGCCGCTCATCGCATACAACAACGGCGCGAAAAAGTACGACAAAATGAAAACAACACTGAAACTTTCGCTTTGTTATTGCGTTGGGCTTGCGATAACCGTGCTTATCGTCGTGGAATCGGCGGCGGGCGCGCTCATCGAAGTTTTCATCAAAAACGCGTCGACGGTAACGTATGGCGAAAAGTTTCTGCGGCTTCACTGCGCGTCGCTCCCGTTCATGGCGGTAACGTTTATGCTTGTGTCGTATTTTCAGGCGGTCGGCGCAAAGGGCAAGGCGTTTTTATTGTCGATAATAAGAAAGGGCATTGTGGACATTCCTTTGATGTATCTTCTGAACGTGCTGATCCCCGTTTACGGCATAGTCGCCTGCCAACCGATAACCGACGTAATTTCGGCGACGGTCGGCGTGATATTGTACGTTTTGTGGAAAAAGAAGTTCCAAAAAACTGAAGAAGAACAAGAAATCATTGTGCAATGACATAACAAGGTAACCCTTCCGGGAGATTCTCACGTCGCTTTGCTCCTCAGAATGACATAAAGTGCGTTGCACGGAACAGCATAAAGAGCGTACGTAAACTTTACTATTTTTTTACTAACAAACTTTTATTTATTCCGTACGAAGTACTTAATGTCATTGCGAAGCACCGCCCATTATGGGGACCCCAAAAGATACTTTGTACTTTTGGGGAAAAGGAGTATGCAAGCATAACACAGGCGATTGTCGCTTGCGACGATTGACTGGTCAAAAACGAAGCATACGACGTGTGGCAATCTCCCGGAAGGGTATCCTCGTTATAATCCCACGCAAGATACTTTTGTACTTGCGTGGAGAAAAGGCGCAAACGGCTTATTATTTTGTTTTTATTGTTTATTAATATTTTTATTATTATATAAGCAAAAAATATTTTTGAAAATGTTTGTTTTTTGCTTTACAAAACCTTTTTTATATGGTATTATCCATTCATAACACTTTATTACGCTAAATTACTAACGCGTTAAACCGAGGTAAAAACATGAAAAAGAAAATCACCGTTATTGTTTCGATTATTTCAATAGTTTTCGTGATGGCGTTTGCGCTTGCAGCCTGCAACAAGGAAACAAAACCCGGCTACACCGCGCTCTCGGCGCAGGCAGACGTTTTCAAGGAACTCAACGCCAAAACCGCCGACGTTGGCATAATGGACTACACGATGGCGAACTATCTTTTAAGCGTCGACTCCGCAATGGCGAAAAATCTGACGATCGCCGACGTGGAATTTGAAAAGGAATACTACGGCATCGCTTTCAGAAAGGCAGCCGACGGCAAATACAACGCTCTCACCGACCTTGTCAATCAAGTTCTTGTTGAACTTAAAGACGCCGACTACAAAACAATCGCCGAAAAATACGGCATTTCCGCGGCAACGCTCGACCTTGTCTACTCCAAACCCACGGGCGAAGCGGACAATACGGAACTTGACTATATCAAAAGCGAAGGCAAAATCGTCATCGGATTCACCTTGAACGCACCCATGGCTCTCGGCTCGGGCGACAAAACGACGGGCGGTTTCGACACCGACCTTGCAAAAGCGGTCTTTGCAAAAATCAGCGAGAAAGTCGGCAAGACAATCGCGGTTGAATTCAAACTTATCGATTGGGGCAAGAAGGAGTCCGAAATGGAAGCAAAAACCATCGACTGCGTATGGAACGGTCTGACCGTAACGCCGGCACGTGCCGCACAATGGTCGATAACGATGAACTACCTTGAAAACAAACAATGCGCCGTCGTCAGAAAAGCCGACAAAGATAAATACAACTCCTACGACGCTTTGAAAAAAGCGCGCATCGTGGCGGAAGACGGCTCGGCAGGCGAAGACGCCGCAAAGGAAATTCTCGGCATAAAATAATTAAACAAAAAAATACTTTTTCGATTTCGCCGTGCAAACGGCGAAATCTACCTTTTTTACGGACTTATAAATATGGTTTTATCGGCTGCAACAATTTCATTTTCGGAAGTGACGAGGCAACTTTTCACGGGGTTCGGGACAACGTGTCTTCTGTTTATTCTGACGCTTGTCCTGTCCGTGCCTTTGGGGCTTATCGTCTGCTTCGGCTCGATGTCGAAGTTCAAACCGCTTCAATATCTTTCAAAACTTATCGTATGGATTATCCGCGGCACGCCGCTTATGCTTCAAATCATCGTGGTATTTTACGTGCCGGGACTTTTGTTCGATTATCCGATGCAATCGCGATTCACGGCGGTACTCGTGGCGTTTGTGATAAACTACGCCTGCTACTTTTCGGAAATTTATCGCGGCGGGATCCAGTCGATACCGCGCGGACAAACGGAAGCGGCGGCGGTCTTAGGCATGAAGAAATCGCAGGCATTCTTTTACGTAACCCTGCCGCAGGTCGTGAAGCGCATTATGCCCCCGATGTCCAACGAAATAATCACTCTTGTCAAGGACACGTCACTTGCGCGCGTCATCGGCGTTGTGGAACTCATCAAATTCAGCGAGCAAATCGTCAACAATTACGTCGTGTTGTGGCCGCTTTTCTATGCGGGCGTATTTTATCTCGTATTCAGCGGACTGCTCACTCTTCTTTTCCGCTACATCGAAAAGAAGCTGGACTATTATAAGGTATAAAAAATGGCAATTCTGGAAGTTATAAATCTGAAAAAATCGTTCGGCGCGCAGGAAGTGCTGAAAGGCTTAAATTTTGAAATGGACAAAGGCGAAGTCGTGGTAATTATCGGCTCCTCGGGCAGCGGAAAAACGACGCTCCTTCGGTGCTTAAACTTTTTGGAGACCGCCGACGACGGACAAATTATCGTTGACGGCGAAACTCTTTTCGACGGCGCAAGCGACAAAAACGAAAAATACAACGACCTTCGGAAAAAGCGGCTGCACTTCGGACTTGTGTTCCAGCAGTTCAATTTGTTCCCGCATATGAACGTTTTGAAGAACGTGAAAATATCTGCGGAACTACTGGCAAAAGACAAGATAAAGCAGCAAATTAAGGAGTTAAAACAGCAAAAAGTGCGCGGTAAAGCGTTGAGTTTGCAAAAAAAGCAACTTAAAGAAGCCGAGTTTTCGGCAATCGACGCCCGCGCGAAAGAGACTCTTTCAAAGGTCGGTCTTCTGGACAGATGCGCGGCATACCCTTGCGAACTTTCGGGCGGACAACAACAGCGCGTCGCAATCGCAAGAGCCCTTGCGCTCTCCCCCGATATCTTGTGCTTTGACGAACCGACGTCCGCGCTCGATCCCGAACTTACGGGCGAAGTCCTGAAAGTCATAAAGGGGCTTAAAGGCGACAGTACAATGATTATCGTAACGCACGAAATGGACTTTGCAAGAAAGGTTGCCGACCGCGTCGTGTTTATGGCGGACGGCGAAGTCGCCGAATACGGCACGCCCGACGAAATCTTCGACAATCCCAAAACCGAGAAGCTGAAAGCGTTTTTGTTGAACTCCACGTCGACGTTTGAATAAATTATAAGGTTACCCTTCCGGGAGATTGCCACAGCACCGCAAAGCGGTGCTTCGCAATGACACAGTACTTCGTACGGAATGGAACAAGAGTTTGTTTGCAAGCCTTGACGTGATTGAAGAACGCTCTTTATGCTATTCCGTGCAACGCACTTATGTCATTCTGAGGAGCAAAGCGACGTGAGAATCTCCCGGAAGGGGCACCTTGTCAGAAATTTATTGCTAAAAACTCGTATCGGGTTTGTTTTTTGCTTTTCTTTTTTGAAAATATTTGTATAATAACGTTTATGAACAACGTTGAAAATCACAAGAAAAACAAAGAAATCGCGACGCTTGGGATAACGCTTGCCCTTGTCGTCGTGTTGCAGGCTCTTGCGGAAATCATACAAAAATTCGGGCTGCCGATAAGTTTTGCGCTGGGGCTTATTCCCGTCTTCGTCTGCGGACAGGTTTACGGCGTGAAATTCGGCGCGATCTCGGGCGGCGTATTCGGGCTTGTAAGTTTGTTTATCGCGCTTATTTATTCGGGCAGTATTCCCATGTACGCCGTTGCGATAAACCCGCTCGTATCGGTGCTTCCGCGCATATTGTGCGGCACCGTCTGCGCGCTCGTATACAAAGGGCTGAGCAAGGCGGCGGCGAAATCGACAAAACCGCGCACCGAAAAACAAAAACGCGCCGTGAACTTTGCAATCGGCTGTTTTTCAACGATTTGCGGCGTTATCACCAACACGATATTGTTCCTTTCAATGTTTCTGGCGTTCGCGCACGGCAAAAACTACGACGGACTTGTCATAAATTTTAAGTGGCTTTTGTCAAGCGTGGTTGCAATCAACACCGTTGTCGAACTTTGCTTGTTTGCGGTAATCGTGCCGTCGATAACCGTAGTTTTGAATATTATAGAAAACAAACGTCAAGATGAAAACGGGGAAATTTAGCGATATTTTGCCTTTTCGACAGAACCCGAAAATTCGTGAGAAAAGGGGACCCCAAAAGATACTTTTGTACTTTTGGGGAAAAGGCGCACACAAGCAAAAGAGTGAGCGTTATCGCTCCCGATAACGTGATTTCAAAAGCGAAGTGTGCGACGCGTACACTAGGATTTTTCAGAACCTGCCGAGAAAAACACAATCTCATCTAAATTTCCCCGTTTTCGGGGGATTTTAACTCTCGGAAGATTTTTCAAATTAAAAACTCTCGCGATTTTGCGAGGGTTTTTTAGGTTTTATTCTTTCTCGTCGTTTGCGGTTTGTTCGTTTGCGGCTTGTTCGTCCGATGGCGGGTTTTGTTCGTTTTTTGGGGTATTTTGTTCCGTTTCGGTCGGCGCGTCCGTTTTCTTTTTGCGGCCTATCAGCTTTTCAAGTTTAGGGAAAAGCGGGGTGTAGTCGAAAACTTTGTCAAGCCCTTTCCCGATTACCGCGATTATCGGGGCGTTTATCAACGTCGTGACAATCGTCCCAAGCCCCAGACTATGATAACTTGTCGTGGCGATATTTTTCCAGTCAAAGGTATTCGCGTCCCTGAATATCGTAAGAGCAAGCACCACGGACAGCACCAGAAAAGATAAGTCGAAAACGAGTTTCACCCTGTTTATTTTCAGGGAATATCTGTCGGACAGTTCCGCAACGAAAAGTTCGTGCACCTGAAGCGGCATATACGTCCTGAAAAAGCACGCCACGCCCGCCGCCGTCATCACGTCGCCCGCGATAAGCATAATCCATTTTAAGTACGCTTCCGTGAGCACGACGTTTTTGAAAACCAACACCCACATGTCCATCACGTTGCCGTATATCACCGCCACCGCAAACGCCAGCAGGTATCGCCAGTTCACCCGTTGCACGACGGCGCACATTATGAGGAGAATCGCGCCCTGCACAAGATATTCGACCGTGCCCACCGATACAGCCCACAGCGGCCTTATCGCTTCGTACACGATAAACGTCGGCGCGGCAATCATCGAAACTCCGAGATCGGCTTTCTTGCTCATCGTCACGCCAAGCGCGACAAGGAATATGCCCAGCACCCACATAAGTTCCGCGGTCTTCGGGATTTTTTTAAGCGGTTTTTTCATTAGTTCACCTTGAATTTTCTCACGATATATTATCACTGCGGGTGAAAAGTTGCAAGCGATTTTCAAAGAAATATGCGCCCTTTCGGACGCATACTTTGTTTTTTGAGATGGGGCGCGGTTATTGCCACGTTCCGTTGTTGTAATTATAGGTTTTGTTTGTCACCGCCGCAACCATCGAGTTGCCCGCGTTTACAAACACCAGCGATTTGGTTGTCATCGTCTTATCAAGCGGTGTGTAGCTTGTAGTTAATTTGCTTACACCGCCTTTCCCTTCCGGCGAATAAACGTCCGTTATTGTAGCATTTGCGCCGACAACAACTTTCCCTGCCGTTGTCGACAATACTTTTCCGCCGAATGCTCCGTTTATGTTTAACGTGCCGTCAACGGTAAATCTTGCATCACCTAATCCTGACGGATAATGCGTATCGGTGACATCCTTGAAATCTCCGGTATACACAACTATGCTTCCGTTTTGATTAAGAGTTGCGCCGTTTTCTATCGTAAGGGTTGACCCGGGCATCAACTTGTACTTATGTTTTTGAGTGAACGTACCGGATTTTATGACAATATCGGTTTTCCCGCAAATCGGGAAAAATACCTTTTCAGAAGTCATACTTATTGTTACCCCTACTTCTAACGTAACCGAGGTATATCCGTCTTCCATCGAGCCATACGTTTCGATACCTACTCTGCCGCCTTTGAACGTTTTTACAACTTTTGCGTCAGAACTCTTCATTCTGACAAGTCCCGATGACTCGTTACTGTCAGAAGACACGAACGTGAGCCACGCTTCGTTTATTTGTGCAGCAATAAGTCCTCCGAGCGAATCACCCGTTGCTATTTTTGCATAGCCTTGATGTTTTGAACCTTTGTGCAAAGTAATTGATAATTGTACACTGCGTAATTCATAATGACTGAACGGAAATTGCACAGGATTTTTAACGTTTGTTGAAGAAGTCAATAATTTTCCGTCGCCGATGTATCTGCCTGCCGATTCGGAACCGCCCAGCCAACCTGTAATACACAGATTTTCAATCACGGTCGTGTTGTTTGCGGTAATTTCGCCGTTGCCTTTGATATATCCGTACACTTCAAGCGTTGCGTTGTTGAGCGTTATGGTGCCGCCTAAACTTATTTCGCAATAGTTGCCCGAGACCGCGTTTTGCACTCCGCCTGCATCGATTTTGCCGGTTTGTGCGCCGACGATAAGTTTTCCGTTGACGATAACTTCAATGCCTTCGGGGATAACGAGCGTCTTATAAAGTTTCGCATTTCCCGTAAGCGCGGCGGTTGCCTTGTAGTTGGCACTTCTCTTGTCGCCCGCGCCGATATGACCGACGGTGTCGTTCTCGTTAAACGGCAGAAGCAGCGTTACGCCCGTTTTGACGGTTTTGAATTTTACGTCGTTGTAAAGCACGCCTGCAATTTCTTGCGTTGCAAACGCCGTGTCGTTCAAGACGAAAATCGTTTGTCCGCTTGTCGCGACGTCAAGTGCGTCTTCGATTGTGTAATAGTTGTTGCCGACTTTCACGCCCTTGACCTTTACGTAAAGATAGGTGTTTTCGGGCAAATCGTAGTTGTCCGCTTCCATCGTCACAAGCGTTCTGTGCGTGCCTGCATCGGTATACGTTTTTGAAGTTTTCCCGTCGTACGTCAAGGAATAAAGCGACGTGTCGAGCGCAACTCCGTTGTAAGTAACAACGGCTTTTATTTCGTGCGACGCGCCGTCGTAATCGAACTCGACCACGCCGTCTTTCAGCGCGACTTCTGCCTTTTGCAAGACGATTGCGATGTTCAATGCAAAGTCAAAGTAGTTTGTACTGTCGGCGTTGTAAATCGCCGCATATTCGGTTTTTGTACATACGGGTTTTTCGCTCTCGTTTGCCCACCTGAAATCACCGCTTTGAAGCTCGTAATCTTTAAGCGTCTTTGCGGGGTTATATACGCCCGAAAGCTCGCCGTGGACAATGCCCGAATACGTTGTCTTTTCGATAACGACGTTAAGTACGGCGTTTGTCAACGTATAATTTCCGCTCTCGTCCGTTGCCGTGAATGTATACGTCCCCGCGTTTTTGAATTCGCCGTTCGTCGTAACTTTTGCGGATCTTCCGTCGTACGTTGCCGCAGGCATTTCCTGTCCGTCGGGACTATATACGTATTTGTCTTTTGTGCTCCACACGACCGCGATACTCTTTTGGTTTATCGTGAGCGTGCCGGGCACGACGGTTATCGCATAGTTGTCGTTTGCCGAAAGTCCGCCGACCTTAACCTTGTACGTTCCGACGTTTCCGTCCGTCATTCCTTCAACGATATATTGCGCTTCGCCCGAAAGCGTATCGCCGTTCAGAAGCCCCGTTGCCTCATAAGAAAATTCGGGCAACTCGTTGCCGTACGTCATCGTGTACGTGCCTATCTTTATTTCAACCTCCGCCTTTTTCACGGTGAGTTTAATTTCGTCCTCGTATTCGGAACCGTCGTCCAAAGAGTTGTCGACAACCTTAAAATACGTGACGTATTCGCCCGCGTTTTTATAAGAGGGAGCATCCGTCAAGTCGTAAATTCCTTTTTTCGTGCCGTAAGTTATCGTATAATTCGTGCCGTCGTCGGCAGTCACCGAAACGTTGTGGTTTTGTCCGTTATAATCGACTTCTTTGTCCGCAAAATGGATTTTGAAATCGACCTTCACGAACTCGACGGTCAGATCGTACTTTATTACTTTGTAGCATTCGGAATCGAATTTAAGATTCGTCTTGTCGAAGTCGTTTGCGGTATATACGCCGGCCTCTGTTTTCGTTATCGTAACGTAACCCGTCACGGTATCGTCCGCAAGAAGTCCGTCGATTGTAAGACTTGCGGCATCGACCTTATATTCTTTGCCCGCCGCGACGCGTTTCGAACCGAGTGTTATCGTCAATTCCTTTTTCAAAACGGTGAACGTCTTATTGACGACGCTCACGTTATAGTTTGAGTTATCGCCCTCTTTTATTTCGACAAACGCATTGTATCCGCCCGGCTTTTTCTTTGCGGAATAATCCGTTTTCAGCGTGTAAGAAAGCGTATCTCCGTCAAGCACGTTTTTAACCTTTGCCGACAATTTGGGCTCTTCATCGCCGTAAACAATATCTTTAACGTCGTTTATTATGATTTCCGCCGCACGCTTTGTCACGTTGAACGACACGACGTTCGTTTCCGTATCATAGTATTTTATCCTCTCGCCCGAAATGCCGTACGAAAACGAATACGGGCCGACCGATGATTTTTTGTTATACTCGGTCGTCGGCACAAGGGTGTATTCCGTCTTTTCGTCGCCGTTCTTCCAACCCGTGATTTCATAACCGATTTCAGGCAAATCGTTGCCGTAAACGATGTCCGCCGCCGCAAGCGTTTTCACGACGAGTTTCGCCCGCGATATCGTGATTTTATCCGACGAAAGGAAAGTAACGTCAAAGTTTTTATCGTTATAATAATCGTTCGTGAATCCCTTTACTTCGACCGCATATTCGCCGACGTTAACGGCTTTTTCGGAGAACGCAATCTCCCCGAGTTTCAAAAAGTAATTTCCTTTATCGACCGTGCCGATTATTTTGTTGCCGACGTACGCGGTCAACGCGGGCAAGTCGTCGCCGTAAACAAGTTCCTTTTTGTTCGGCGAAAACCTTATCGTAACCGCCGCCTTCGTTACGTTAATCGTGACGACGTCCGACGTAAATTCGTTAAAGTTTTCGTTTCTTACAACCTTGACGGAATACTTATATTCGCCGACGTCGCATTTCGAAAAGTCGACGATTTCCGAAGAAAACGAAACGCCGTCCTTGCCGTAAAACACTTTGTCGCCGTCTTTAAGACCGTCGATTTTGATTTTCGCATTCTCGTCGCCGTAAGTAAACGTGCCGCCCGTTACCGTAATGCCCGAAATGTCCGCGCGGGATACGATAAGCGTTTTGTCTGCCGTAAAGCCTTTTTCGACAGAGCCGCAGTTTTCAATTGACGCGACGATTTTGACGTTTGCCAGATACTCGCCCGCCGCAAGGTTTTGAAGGGTGAGCGACGATTCGGTTGTTTCTTCCGTCTTATAAAAAACGTTATCTTTATTTATTGTCCATATATACTTATAAGTAACGCCCGCGTGCAAAGTGGTGCCCTCGTTCGGCATTACACTAAATTCGGCGGCGTTGCTTTCCGTAAACGTGAAGTCCGCGGGGATATTAACCTTGAAATCGCCGATTGCGGAATCCATAAGCCTTAATTTCAGCGTAAGCGTAAAGTTTTCAGCCGGCATTGTCGGCAAATCGAGCTCGTCGATTCTCGTTCCGTCCGCTTTGTACCAGCCGTCGTAATCAAGAATTGTATCGTCGTACGTCGCGGCGCTGTCTGCCGTTTCAAAATGGTCACTGATGGACGCGCCGTACTCGACCTCCGCCGTGTAAACCGTCGTGCCGTCAAAGTTAATAAACGTCAGCGTGAACTTCTTCGTTTCAAACTTTGCGTTGACGATAAGGTCGCTTGTGACGTTGTCAAACGATTTGTCCCATCCGACGAACTTTGCGGTTGGGGTATCAGGCGGGTTGTTCGGCGGGGTTGCGGAATCGCCGTGTTTCACTTTTTCGATTTTAAGTGTCGTTTCACCGTTTTTGAAAATAACCGTATAAAAGTTAATCTCGTACACGGCGGAAACTTCAATATCTTCCGTCACCTTTGAAAAGTCTTTGTCCCATTCTGCAAAATGCATGCCTTCGGGCGGCGAAAGCCTGGCGGTATCGGGCGCGGTCGCGGCGGCTTCGTATTCCACCGTTTGGGTTTCAAGCACCTTTTCGCCGTCCTTAAACGTCACCGTGAACGTGTCGACGTCGTACACCGCGTTTATCGTAAGGTCGCTTGTGACATTTGAAAAACCTTTGTCCCACTCTTTAAAAGTCTTGCCGTCCTGTTCAGGGACTTCGGGTGCGGTTGCGGCAGAGCCGTGTTGCACCTTTTCGGTCTTCAAAACGGTTTTGCCGTCCATAAACGTTACGGTATAACTGTTTATCGTCCACTTGACGTAAACCGTATCGCCGTTTTTGACTTTGGAATCCTTTGTAAGCGGCTTCAAAAAGTCCGCGTCGCGATACAGTCTTCCGGTGTATCCTTCTTTTTGAAGACTGAGCGTGAATAAGTCGGAAAACACGACGTTTTCCTTGTAACTGCTGCCGTCTTCGTCTTGGATTTTCACAATCACTTTCGTTTGTCCGTCTTTGTCAGCCACGTTGCTTTTGTTGCATGCAAACAGCGTAACAAGCCCGATTAAGAGCACGATACACACGAGCATTGTTTTTAATCCTTTTTTGCTCATTCAACATCCTCCGCTACCACGGGATGAATTTTCATCCCTTGGTTTCCTTGGTTTTTTATGTTTTCCTGCCATGACAGGTTTCTGCTCGATTTATTATTATAAAGGTAAAATCTGAAATCGCCCTTGCCCGCAGCCATAGGCAACATTTTGCCCTGATTTCGGATATTCTCGTCCTTGCTGTTTTCAAGCACCGAGATATTGACGTCGTACACGCCGAACTGTTTTGTTTCGTCGTTCGCTCTTGTAAGGTCAAGGTACGAATAGTTATATCCGCCGCCGTAAAACGCTATGCCGCCGTGGACGTATTCCGTCCCGCCGACGTTCAGGATTATATCGCGGCATTCCGACTTTACATTTGCGACTTCTTTCATCATTTCCGCAACGTTCATCGAAAGCCACGGATTTGCGTCGCCGGTAACTTCGATAAGCGTGCTGCTGTCAACGTTTGAAAGGTTTTTCCAGTCAAGCATTTTCACGTCGCCGACAATGCGAAGCGCCGACGCATACGAAGTCGCCGCGCAATCTTTCCACGTCGTTATCGTGCCGCCTAACAAGAATTCGCCCGAGAAGTGCGTTTCCATACCGACCGAGAACAACCCCGACGTTTCGAGCACCGAGTTTTTGAGCGTAACGTCGTTGATAAGATAATTGTCGTTGAAGTATTTGTCCGTCTTGTTGCTCTCATCGTAAGGCGAATACGGATTGTTGTTTATGTCAAGAAGTTTTCTTTGCACTTCGTTTGTCTGTTTCAGCGCGCGGTTGCTGCCGATTTTCAATATGAATTCGCGCGCGTTTGAAAGCACGCAACTTTCAATATGCACGTTTATTTTCTCATCTTGCACGTTAAACGCCGCTTCGACTTCAACAACGGGGCTTCCCATTGTGGATCCGCCCGCAAAAATTCTGACGACGGTGCGCCCGTTCGACACGCGGCTGTTCAACAGTTTTGCGCTTTTTGCGATTTCAAGCGTCGTGCCGACGTAGTTGAGTTTCGACAAGTTGAACTGTCCGTCTTCTTCAAGAAGGCTATCGTCGCTGCAACCTTTTAAGACGACGTTGTTTATAAGCACGTTGTCCGTCCTTACAAGGAAAGAAACGTTGTCCTGTCCTTTGACGCTTGCAGACGATATCGCGACGAAATTCAAAGGTCCTTTGAAAATATTCGGAAGTCCCGTCGCGTCCTTGCACTGCGTGAACTTGTCGGCGTTGATTTCAAAGCCGTTGCCGTAAACGTCTTTTTTGAACTCGATAAGGTATTGGATATACTTGTTCACAACGCCGTTTTCGCCACTTTTTTCAAGATTCTCAAGATACGTTTTGTCGTACGTGGTTATGAATTTTTTGACGTCTTTTTTGAGTTCGTCTTCGGTCATAGCCGTGCCGTCGTTTTTGACACCCAGCATCACGTCGCTTGTCAGCACGACGATATGCCCGGCTTCGGTCACCGTTTTCAGTTCCTCGTAATTGCCGACGTTTCTGCCGTCTTTGACCGCACGAAGTCTGATTTTCGCGCAGATGTTCGTGCCGAAGTATTGGTTATATTCCGTCAACTGTGCGTTAAGCGTGGTAAGCCCCGTGCCCTTTGCCCTGATTTCCGCAGAAATCGCGTCGGCGTTTTCTTCCGATTTCGTCTTGCATGTAAAAAACTCTTTGTCGTCGGAAAACGCGACGTTCATAAACTCGTCCGTGAACGTTTCGGCGCCCGCTTCCGTGACAACCCTTACGAAAATCGTCCTCGTGTCCGGTCTTCCGTTGGGTTTTTTGCCGCCGATTGTCAGTATGTTTTCGATTCCGTACTCTTTCGCGCTGTCCGCAAACTCCATCGAATACACGTTGGGCACGACGCAGATTGTCTTTTCGATTTCTTTGATGACTTTTCCGTCGTGCTCGGCAGTGATTTTGATTTTGGCAGAGTCCCTTTTCGTTGCGGTAATAGTTGCAAACTGCCCGTGTTGTTCAAGGGTTATTACGTCTGCGCCGTCGATTATTTCAAATTTCACGTCCGCGTCGTCATCGCTTTCGGAATATGCGACGTAGGTGACTTTCGTGTTATTTTTTTGCTTGATTTCGTCGCCTTCGCCGTCATAATACGACGTACGCACGTCAAGGTTATATTCGGTAAACTCCAAAGAAAAGTCCGTTGCGCCGACCTTTCCCGGAATTTCTTCGTCCGAAAATTCTTTGTCAAAAGACAAGGTCAATACGAATTTGTTTTTGGAAATCCTTTCGATTCCGCTTGCCGTGACTCCTTCGGGCAAAGTAAGGTCGGATATTTCAAGGGCGTCGTTTTTGCTTTCGACGAAAAGTTTTGCCGTTGTCGCTTTATTTTTCACGGTGACTTTCGCGCCGCTGCTTTTCCCGTTGACCGCAAAGCCCGTGCTGTCGGTATTGACGTTGACCTTGACGGTCAAAACCTTTTCAAGCCCTTCTCGTCCTTCGGGACAAGTAATTCTAACCTGCGTCTCGCCCGAAAACAGCGCCTGCGCCACGCCCGTGACGGCGTTGAGTTTCAGAATGTGATTGTCGCCGATTTCTTCAAATATCCTTGTTTCTCCCGAAAGGTTTTCGGGGTACAGTTCTGCGGAAAATACGTTTTCGCCGCCGTCTATCGAAACTACGTCGCTCGTGATTTCATCACCGTTGACTTTGGGATAAATTCTTAACACTTTCGTGGAATATGCGGAAACTATGACGCTGTCCTTAAATCCTTTTTCGGCGGAAATCGCCGTGATTTTCACCTTTCCTACGTTATCTATATGAAGTTTTCCGTCGATTATTTCAAATCCGTCGGGGGCTTCGTCGCCGCCGACGCCCGATATTTCAAACGAATATTTCTGATTCCTTGCGTTGACGGGCTGCACCTGCGCCAAAAACGCGATGGGGTCGTAATCGGCAACGTCCACGTCGATAAACCCGTCTTCGTTCTGCGTCGTGATTTGTATGCCCGTCACGGGAATGTCCGCGTAAACGCCCGCCGCTTTTCCCACGGAGAACAGCGCGATCAGAAACACAATCGGTATTATCATTATAAGCGCGATTATTTTCTTTTTCATATCAATCCCCCTCCGTTACCCTGTCAAAGCGGGCTTTAATCCCGATAAGGTAATATAAAAGCGAGCCGACAAACTCCGCCGCCGCGCACACGCTCACGAAAACGTAAGTAAACCAGCGCATATCTTTGCCCCTGACGTTCGACAATACGTTGACGAAAAGGGGTATTCCGCCAAGAATCATCGCGGACACAAGCCCCAGCACGACGATTATCGACACGTTGTTGTTGCTTTCCCTCACAACGTTGTCTTCTTCCAGCGAAAACTGAGGACTGTTCAGATCCTTTCTTGTGGCGTACAGTATCTGCGACAACGCCATCATCGCGCCGACGAAAAACACGAATACGCCTTCGCCCGCCGACACGTATTTCTTTGCAAGAAGCACCGTCGCCGCAATGCCGACGGATATGACCGCCACCGCAAAACTGAGTGCGATTTTCGCGCCCATAATCTCGTTTAGCGAAAGCGGCAACGTCTTTTCGACATAAAACGATTTCCCGTCGCGGCTGACGTTCGTCGCGCAGAACGTGTTCGTAAGCGCGCCGAAAAGCACCGTGAGCAAAATCGCCAGCTCGAAATCGCTCTGAACGAAAACGAGCGACGTCAGGAAGTTTTTGCCAATGCCCATACAAAAATATACCATAAGCGGCATTATCGCCGCCACCGTGAAGTACTGCACCGCGTAATCGGGCGTGAACAGCACGAGATTGAATTCCTTTTTCAAAAGACTTAAAAACGGCGGGAGTTTTCTTGCCGCGGATTTTTTTGCAAAAATCATTATTGCGCCCGCCGTCGCGCGCGTTTTCATCGCCTTGTTGTACAAAAGCGACGTTATGAGAATGCCGATTGCGCCCGTCGCGACGGTTATCGCCACGATTATCCCCAGATTTTTCCAGACGTCCGTTTTCAGTGTGAACGCCGCGATAAAGTTTGCGGGGACAAGGTTTTTCGTCAACGAAATTATCGTCGTCATCGTCTTTTCGGAAAAGAAAAACTTGATTTCGCCCGTTGACATAAGGGTTTTTAAGAAGTCGAGCACCGTCGCATAGCAATAAAACAGCGCGAAAAGCACCAGCGTTACTATCACAAGCAGGCAAACGTACTTCGACGAGAAAAACTTTTTGACGTAATAATACGGCATCGCAAGCACGCTCGATACCGAAAGCGACATAACGGGAATAATAAACGCCGCAAGCAGCCCGAGGATCACGTATCCCGCGCCCTGCTTCGTCACGCTTGCGAACACCGCCACGAACGGCACGAGAATCACAAACGCCGACAACACCTGTTTTGCGTAAATGAAAATGATTTTTGAATACAGTACGTCCGACGCCTTTACGGGAAGAGTCTGGATAATCATTCTGTCGTCGCTTTCAAAAATCGCGCGGTTTATTGAGACGACGCCGCCGATAACATCGACCACGAAAACGAATTCATACACGAACGTCATTATTTCATATTGCCGCGCGCGCACGTCGCGTACGCCGTTGAGCCTGATTTCGGTATATTTCGCGACAAACGCGCCGAACACCTCGATAACGACGTACATAATAAACGCCGTCATCACAAGCGTAAGCAACGCGCCGACGATATCGATGCGTTTTTTGTCACGCTTGAAATAAGACAACTTTTCGGTCATCTGTTTTTTCAGAAGTACGCCCAGCATCAGTCTTCCTTATTAGTATCGTAATACTTTTCGATAAGTTCGTCGCCGTCGAATTTGTCCTTGCCGGTGACGATGGTTTTTTTGAGTTCGCCCGCGGCAATTATAATCACCCTGTCGCAAACCCTTTCCACGACGTCGAGATTGTGCGACGAAAACAAAATGGTTTTGCCCGTCTGCACGTACTCGCGCATATAGTTTATGACGGCGTTCTGCGTGCGGGGATCGAGACCGAGCATCGGCTCGTCAAGAAGCCACAGCCGCGGCTCGTGAATGAGCGAACCCATCATACATATTTTCTGTTTCATTCCGTGGGAGTATCCCGAAATAAGTTTGTTTATGCTGTCGCCGAGTTTGAATACCCCTTCCAACTCCTTGATTTTCTCGTCGCGCTTTTCGTACGGCACGCCGTAAACGTCGCTCATAAAAGAAAGATATTGCATACCCGTCATTTTTGTGAACACCGTGTGATTGTCGGTGACAAAAGAAAAATTGCGTTTTGCATCCACGGGATTTTTCGACACGTCGTACCCCGACACGGTTATCGTGCCGGAACTTAACGGAATCATTCCCGTGATACATTTAAGAGTGGTGGATTTTCCTGCGCCGTTTGCGCCAAGGATACCGACGACTTCCCCTTCCGCACAAGAAAAAGAGATGTCTTTTACGGCATAATCGGATTTTTTGCCGTACTTTTTGAAAAGATTTTTTACTTCAAGGGGCAACGAACCGTCGATCGGCGTGCCAAGTGTTTTTTTATTATTTTTCATTGTATCTCTTATCTTCAAGTAATATATCGCGTATGCACGCGTGCGTGTTCTAATAAAAATTATTAGATACCTTATCATATATCCAAAAAACATATTTGTCAACGATAAAACCGCCCGAAACGCCTTTTGTTTCGTTATTCAACTTTTTGTATAGTATTTGCAAAAAATAAATATCGCCGCTCTTGACAAATAAAAAATATGGTTTTATACTATATTTACATACCCCCATAGGGTATATTGAAAATTAACGGAGAATAGCAAAATGGAAAACGTAAAATGCGCCGAAATATCTTGCGCCGATTGCTGCCGAAAGAAGCACACGCCGCGCGACGAAAAATCTCTCAAATGCCTGAACGACAGGTTAAACCGCATAATCGGACAGTTAAACGGCATAAAAAATATGTTGAACGACAATCGTTATTGCGGCGACATACTCGTGCAGTTGTCCGCCGCCGAAAGCGCGCTGTCGGCATTCGGGTATGAAATTCTGTCCGACCATTTCAAAACCTGCGTCGTCGAAAACGTGAAAGACGGAAACACCTCAATCCTTGACGAGGCGGTTGAACTCATTAAAAAACTGAAATAGTTAAATTATGGAAAAACTTAAATTCAACGTTTACGGTATGAGTTGCTCGGCGTGCTCCGCGCGCGTCGATAAGGTCGTAAGGGAACTTGACGGCGTAAAAGACGTCGCCGTGAACCTTCTCACAAATCAAATGACCGTCGACTTTGACGAGCCGGCCACTGTCGAAAAAATCGAACGTGCCGTTTCGGGCGCGGGGTATAAAGCCGCTCTTTTTAACGATAAATCGCAAAAAAAGGAAAAAGTCAATCCGCTTATCCGCTCGATAATCCGCCTTGCCGTGTCCGCCGTCCTGCTTATCCCCCTTATGTACGTGTCGATGGGCGGCGTTATGTTCGGCTGGGATATGGGCGCGCTGAACGGCAACCCGATGGGTATCGCGATATACGAACTTGTGTTCTCTTTCGTCATACTTGTCATCAACGGAAAGTTTTTCGTGAGCGGCACAAAGGCGATTTTCCACCGCGCGCCGAATATGGATACTCTTGTGTCGATGGGCAGCGGCATTTCTTTCGTATACAGCGTCGCGCTTATGATCCGCGCAGGCGTAAATACCTCATATCTTCATCATCTTCCGCACACCTTGTACTTTGAGTCGGCGGCGATGATACTTGTACTTATCACCCTTGGAAAAACGCTGGAAATTTACAGCAAAGGAAAAACCACGTCCGCGATAAAAGGGTTGATGAACCTTGCTCCCGAAACCGCAAGGGTTATTAAGGACGGCGAAGAAAAAGAAATTCCGCTGTCTTCACTTTCGACGGGCGACGCGTTTGTCGTACGCCCCGGCGAGAACTTTCCCGCGGACGGCGTAATATTGTCGGGGAGCGGCTCCGTCAACGAATCGGCGGTAACGGGCGAAAGTATGCCCGTCGATAAATCCGTCGGCGATAAGGTTATTTCCGGCACGACGAACGTCAACGGCTTTATCACCGCAAAAGCCACTTCCGTCGGCGGAGATTCCACGCTCGGGCGCATCGTCAAACTTGTGCAGGACGCGTCCGCTTCAAAAGCCCCAATTGCAAAAACGGCAGATAAAGTGTCCGGAATATTCGTGCCAAGCGTCATTTGCGTCGCAATCGTTACTTTTATCGTGTGGATTGCCGTCACGAAAAACTTTGCGACTTCCCTTACGCACGCCATATCCGTGCTTGTCATAAGTTGCCCGTGCGCCTTAGGTCTTGCAACCCCCGTCGCCATTATGGTCGGCAGCGGAAAAGGCGCGAAAAACGGACTTTTGTTCAAGTCGGCAACCGCCCTTGAAGAAGCGGGAAAAACAGATATCGTCGTTCTGGACAAGACGGGCACCATAACGAAAGGCACGCCTGTCGTCACCGACGTTTCGGCTTTGTCGGATGAGTCCGAAGACGAAATTATCGCGCTTTCCGCAAGCCTTGAAAAAGGCAGTTCGCACCCGCTTGCGACGGCAATCGTGCGCTTTTCGGAAGAAAAAAACATAACGGTTTTCACCCCGGAAAAGTTTGAAAACCTTTCGGGACACGGCGTGAAAGGGACTGTTCGCGGCGACGAAATCGTCATCGGAAACGCCGCCCTTATGAAAGATATCGGCGCGGCGGCAAACGACGCTTTCCCGACAGGCGAAAAGTTCGCGCGGGACGGCAAAACCCCTTTGTACGTTGCGAAAAACAATAAAATTATCGGCGTCATCGCCGTGTCGGACGAGCTGAAATCAGATAGCGCGGGCGCGATAAAACGAATGAAAGAACAAGGTCTGTTCGTAACCATGCTTACGGGCGACAACGCGCTCAGCGCAAATGCGGTTGCAAAAACCTGCGACGTCGACTGCGTTATCCCGGACGTTCTTCCCGACGAAAAAGACGCCGTTTTGTCAAACCTTCAAAAGTACGGAAAGGTTGTCATGGTCGGCGACGGAATCAACGACGCTCCCGCCCTTACCCGCGCGGACGTCGGCATTGCAATCGGCGCGGGCACCGACGTCGCAATCGACAGCGCGGACGTCGTGCTGATGAAGTCGGAACTTTCGGACGTGCCGCGCGCGATAAGCCTTTCCCGCCGCACCCTTCTGAATATCCGCGAGAACCTGTTCTGGGCGTTTATTTACAACGTCGTGTGCATTCCCATCGCCGCAGGCGTATTCTCGCCGCTCGGCGTTACGCTGAATCCCATGTGGGGCGCGGCGGCAATGAGCCTTTCAAGCGTATGCGTCGTGCTGAACGCGTTAAGACTTAATCTTATCAACCTTGACAAGCCCGTAAAACACAGGAAAAAAGTCGTGAAAATCGACGTGAACGATATTTCAAAAACCAAAAACACCGAAATTAAAAAAGGAGAACAAAGTATGAAAAAAACGTTGAAAATCGAAGGTATGATGTGCGCGCATTGCGTGGCTCACGTGAAATCCGCCCTGCAAAAAGTCGACGGCGTCAAAGACGTCGAAGTGTCGCTTGAAAACAAAACGGCGGTCGTAACGCTTTCGTCGGACGTAAACAACGACGTGTTGAAATCCGCGGTAACAAACGAAGGCTACGAAGTCGTCGAAATAAAATAAAACCGCCAAAAACCACTTTCTTGTCAAAAACAAAACTTTGATGCGACGATTTTGAAAGATAAACGCCAAAAAAAAGAAGGGATAACGCTTTAGCCGCACACCTATAAGGAAGTAATCGTATCTTGCAGGGCAGCATGGCAAATTGCTATGCTGTCCTGCTTTTTCTTTCTCGTTCAATGGTCTGCGCGTCTTCGTCCTGTTTCAGTTCCCCGACAAAGTTCCAGATGATCTGGATTTTCTGCCGCCGGTGGCCGCTGGACTTGTCCGGCGCATGGACAATAATCTTTTTCACAAACTCATTGACAATCGTAGGCGTGAGTTCGGTAATCCCCACATACTTCCGAATGACCGCCGCGAAACTGTCAAAATCCGCTTTGCCTTGCTCGTAGGCGCTTACCATTTCCCGGTCTGCCTTAACCTTTTCCGTTAGCTCTTTCTGTTCCGCTTCATACTCGGCGGATAACTTCAAAAACCGTTCGTGAGAGATTGCGCCGGATATATCGTCCTCATAGATACGCTTGAAAATCCGGTCAAGTTCCGCAATCCGCTTTTCGGCTTGGGCGATTTCCTGCCTACGCTTTTTGGCTTCCTTTTCCGCTTCTTCAAACCGCTGCTTTTGTACCGCTTCTTCAAACCTCATAATGTCCTCAAAGAACATAGCGGTTACATCGAATATCCGGCGCAGCACAAACCGTTTCAGTGTTTCCTCGCGGATAAAGTGCATAGAGCAATCCCCCGTATTGCTTTTGTACCTCGCGCAGCGGGAAGAGTCCTGCTCCGGGGTCATGTTCTTGCCCGTAGCAAAATGCAGTTTGCTGCCGCAGTCGGCGCAGTACAATAGCCCGGAGAACAGTCCTTGCCGTTCTGCTTGTTTGGCAGGGCGGCGTTTGTTTGCTCGTAGTTCCTGCACGCGTCCAAATACATTGCTGTCAACAATAGCGGGTTGCGTGTCGGGGAAAATACGGTAATTTTCCGGGGCATTTTGCAGACGCTTTTTCAGTTTGTGGGACTTGGAGTAGGTTTTGAAGTTCACCGTACACCCCGTATATTCGGGGCGCTCCAATATTCCAGCAACAGATTTTGGATCCCATTGATAGAGGTTTTCCGGCATAGACTTCCCGTCCCGCTTTGCGTAGTACGCCTTGACGGTCAAAACTTTGTCAGCGGTCAACGCCTTTGAAATCTGCATCGGCCCTTTTCCGGCAACGCACAAGTCAAAAATCCTCTTGACGATCTCGGCGGCTTCCTCGTCCACAATCCACTTTTTCTTGTCGCTGGTGTCTTTCACATACCCATAGGGCGGGTTGCTGCAAAGATGTTCCCCGGCGTTGCCCTTTGCCCGCATAACGGCGCGGATTTTCTTGCTGGTATCGCGGGCGTAGAAATCGTTGAATAGATTGCGAAAAGGGGTAAAGTCGTTTTCGCCTTTGTCGCTGTCTACTCCGTCATTGATAGCGATATAGCGTATATCGCGTTCGGCAAAAAAACTCTCGGTGTAGTAGCCGACTTTCAGATAATCCCGCCCCATACGGGACATATCCTTGACGATAACCGTTTTGACCTTTCCCAATTCCGCAAGGTGTATCATCTTATTCCAGCCGGGTCTGTCGAAAGTTACCCCGGAAACGCCATCGTCAATAAAAAAGGTTGGGTTGGGGAAACCGTTGTCTGTTGCGTACTTCAAAAGGATTTTCTTTTGGTTGGCTATGCTGTTGCTTTCTCCATCCAAAGCGTCCTCTTGAGATAAACGGGCATACAAAGCGGTAATGTTGTCGGGATAAATTGTATTCGTCATGTGTTCATTCCTCCTATAATGAACGCCCGACAAACAGGTTGCTATTGCTATTATAACGCTCCTTCATTTCCTTGTCACCAGGCGTTTTGCCGGTTTCCGCTTTGATAAGGCGCATCATCTTGTCATAGAGCAGTTCGGAGCCGCCGCAGGAAGTTTCAATTTCAAAGACCGTCCCGCCGATTTTGTAGCAGACAGTTTCATTTAGAGGGTTGCCCTTTTTCGGCAGTAAATCATTGTGTTCCGTTTCTCGTTTCCGTTCCATTCCTTTCCTGTCCTTTCCTTGTTTTGAGTAGGGAGCAAGCACAGCAAATGAGTACCCATTTGCTCTTTTGGGCTTGTTGGGAATATCCCAAACCCTTTGCTCCTCTTACTCATTATCCCGTTTGAAAAGGCCGATTTGTTGCACTTTGTCCCTCACTATATGAAAATTCGAAAATTATATTGACTTACCAAGCGATTTGTGATATATAGAATAAAAAGATATGTTTCTGCCGAGAAACGCTTATTCTTACTCCAGTAGGCCATAGAAGGAGTAAAAATAAGAGTCTATTTTTTTGTGGAGGTCAATATGATATTTCGAGAAATGAGGCGTAAAAAACAAGAACTATCGCAACAAGAGGTTGCGGATATTCTGCATAAGGGGACATCTGGTGTGCTTGCCCTCTTGGGCGACAATGATTATCCCTATGCTGTTCCAATCAGTTATGTGTACGACGGCGGGAAAATCTATTTTCACAGCGCAAAAAGCGGGCATAAGATAGACGCTATTCAAAAGACTGCAAAAGCGTCGTTTTGTGTGATCGATCAAGATTTAGTCGTGCCGGAGGAGTACACGACTTATTTCAGAAGTGTAATTGCTTTTGGACGAATACGGATAGTCGAAGATGATAGCGAAAAAAGAGCAGCGATAGAAAAATTGGCAATCAAATATGCACCTGAAGATACTGACGCAAACCGCGACCATGCCATAAGCCGCGAGTGGAAGCCTCTTTGTATGTTGGAAATGACAATCGACCATGTTACAGGAAAAGAGGCGATAGAACTTGTAAAAGAAAAGGAAAAATAATTGAATAGACTGTAAATAAAATCAGCCCGCCGGGGTTTCATTTTATTGTGTAGTAGGCCAGCGTTACACAAACGCTGGCCTTTTTTATTTGTTAGGAGGATTGATTATGAGTATTTTGTGAAATACGATGTGCCTACTGCTTTTACCGTTCGCGGGGAAACGGTCATCGTGGAAAGCGAACAGTTGGCAGCCGCGCTTTTGCGCCTGCCGGAAAAGCGACGTGAAGTGCTGTTTTTGCGTTACTACCTCGGTTACAGCGATACGGAAATTGGAAAGCTATTCGGAGTTTGCAGGAGTACAATCTTCCACAGACGAAAAAGAGCATTGCGCTTCATACGAAAAGAAATGGAGATGTTAGAGAATGAAGGATAGGAAGCGTAATTTACTACCCTATGAAACGATTGCAGAGGCAGCCGCCGGAGAGCCGGAAGCGGTGAACACCGTTATTCAAACCTATACTGGGTACATCAAATATCTCTCCTACTTTCAAGGGAGTATCAACGACGATATTCAAGACTATTTAAAATCGTCCTTAATGGAAGCATTACCCAAGTTTCGCTTTGACAGATAATGAGTAGCAAAGCCAGAAAAAGCCGTCAAGGATAAACTACGCGCTTCGCGTCCTTGACGGCTTTTCCCGTCTTTGCTGTCGGGTAATCAAGAGGGCGCAAACGGATAGACCGCTTGCGCCCTCAAACATGGTATTTGTTTTTCCTGCCAGCATGGATATTTAGACGGGCAAAAAGCCTTGATTTATGCGGCTTTCAAAGTGCAGAAGAGGGGTAGACAATATCATATCCCTCGGAAGTGTAAAAATGCCGTTCTATTATTCCACGCAGCACAGAAAAAACGGGCAAGAAATTTTTAACCTCTTACCCGCTTTTCGTTGCAACCTGTCTGCCAGCCGTTAAGTTAGTTTGTTTTCAATCCTTCCTTATCGGTGGTTGGCTTTTTGCGTTATCCCTTCTTTTATTCCGAAAGTTCCGTCCACTCGGTTATCAGCGGATCAAGCTTTTCTTCAATCGTTTTTATTTCTTCTTCGACCGCCATTACTTTTTTGTAGTCGGTGTTGACGGTTTCGTCGTCGAGTTTTGCCTGCACCCGGCTTAGTTCTTCTTCAAGCGCGGTGATCTTTTTTTCCAAAAATTCGACGCGGTGTTTGCGCCGTGCTTCTTCCTTACTTTCGACGTAGCGTTCCCCGCCGGTTTTTTTGGTCTTTTCGGGCTTTTCCTTTGCGACTTCTTCCGCGGTTTCTTTTTCTCTTTCTTCGTACTCGTCGAAAGTGCCGTCGAAGTATCTTACCCCGCCTTTTTCAAACACGATAAGGCTTTTTGCAACGCGGTTTATAAGATACCTGTCGTGCGACACGACGATGACCGTGCCCGAAAAATCCATCAGAAGTTTTTCAAGGGTTTCCTTGCCGATGATGTCCATGTGGTTGGTCGGCTCGTCGAGAATCAGGAAGTTGGGACGGCGGCGGAATATTTTTGAAAGCGCAAGGCGCACCTTTTCGCCGCCCGACAAATCTTTGACGCACTTGAAAACGTCGTCTCCCGAAAGCAAGAATCCGCCCAGCGTTTTTCGTATTTCTCCGTCGTTAAGTTCCGGAAATTCCGCACGGAAGTCTTCAAGGACGCTCAACTCGCTTTTCGTTGCGGCAATGGTCTGGTCGAAGTACCCGACGCGCGTTTTCACGCCGAATCGGACGTCGCCCGAAAGCGGCGGAATAAGCCCTGTTATCGTTTTAAGTAACGTAGATTTGCCCGTGCCGTTGCTGCCGATCACGCCGATTTTCTGCCCCCTTTCGACGGCAAGCGATATTTCGCCCAACGGTTTATCGTATCCGAAAACAAGGTCTTTCACAAACAGCGCGTCCCTGACGCTTTCGTACTCGGGCTGGAAAGACGATGCAAACGTCGAGGTGTCGAAGCGGCGCGGGGTTTCGACAGTACCGAGTCTTTCGATTTCTTTCAGTTTCGACTGCGCCATTGCGGCTTTCGTCGCCTTGTAGCGGAATTTTTCGACAATTTTTCGGAGCCTGTCGATTTCGGCGGATTTCCATTTTGCGTCTTTAAGCGCCTTGTCGTACGCCTGTTGTTTTTGCGCCAAAAACGCCGTGTAGTTGCCCTTGTATCTTGTCGTGACGCCGTACTCGATTTCGTAAACGACGCCGACGATGCGGTCCAGAAACATACGGTCGTGCGACACGATGACGACCGAATTTTTATAATTTTTTAGGTATCCTTCCAGCCACTCCACCGCGGCGATGTCAAGGTGGTTCGTGGGTTCGTCCAAAAGTAAAACGTCGGGTTTTTCAAGCAGCAGTTTCATAAGCGCGATTTTTGTGCGCTGCCCGCCCGAAAAGCACGAAAGTTTTTTGTCAAGGTCTTCGGCGGAAAACCCGAATTTACTCACCGCCGTCAGATATTCCTTTTTATAAAGGTATCCGCCGATATTTTCAAACCTTTCCATTGCGCGCGAATACGCGCCGACGTTTTCGTCCGACGGGTTTTCGCTCATTTTGTCAAGAAGGATTTGCAATTTGTTTTCAAGCCCGACGACGTCCTTGTACGCCGACAAAATTTCCTGCCGGAGAGTCAGTTCGTCGTTCAAAGACACCTGTTGAAGATATCCGATTTTCGGCGCGCCCGATATCGAAAACGAGAATTTTTCGTCGCCCGTGCCGGACACAAGCGGCACTTCCCCGCTAATGCACTTCAATATGCTGGTTTTTCCGGAGCCGTTCCTGCCGACAAGCGCGATTTTTTCCTTGTCCGACACCGAAAAATTTATTTCGGAAAGCACCGTATTGCCGTCGTACTCGACGGAGCCGTTGATAATCTCGATTCTCATAAGTCCGATTATACAAAACTTTTGTTTATTTGTCATTCGTTATGAACACAAGATAATAACGCGCTCTTTACATATTTTAAAATCGGTGCTATAATCCTATCAAACGAGGTAATGGTATTTATATGGTCGGTTTAACGTCAAACAATTTAATGAACCTTAGCATGGCGGAACGCTTCGATAAGTTCAAAGAAAAAGGCTTCGGCTCGGTCATGATATGGCTCGGCCCCGACGCCAAAGAATCCGCGGACGAACGCGCCACCCTTGCCGAACGCGCCGGGCTTTTCATTGAAAACTTCCATTTAAGTTGCGACCACCTGAACGAAATGTGGATCGACTGCAAGGAAGGGGACGAACGCATTTCCCGCTTTAAGGACGAAATTGCGGCAGCCTCGAAACACGGCGTGAAAACGGTTGTCTGCCACCTGACGCACGGCGATTTTCCGCCTTTTGTGTCGACAATCGGCACGAATCGTATCGAAGACCTTGTGAAATTTGCGGAAAACGCAAACGTGAAACTTGCGTTTGAAAACGTCATCACGAAAGACCACGTCACCTACGTTCTGGAAAATTTCAAGTCGCCTTACGTCGGGCTTTGCTACGACGTCGGACACGACCACTACTGGCGCGTTCAGGATTGGCTGGGACTTTTCGGCGACAGGGTTTTCGCCCTGCATCTGCACGACAATTTCGCCGATAAGGACTCCCACTTCATCCCCTTTGACGGCAGCATCGACTGGCAGTACACGCTGCCCCGCCTTGCGAAAACGAGTTATCGCGGCACAACCACGCTTGAAACGAAGGACGCCGCCTACGTTTACGACGCCTCGCCCGATAAATATCTGGAACACGCGTTAAGCGTCGGCAACTATATCGACAAATTCCTTGTAAGCAACCGCTGAACGGCAAAATAAAAAACACAAAACCGCGTTGGTTTTGTGTTTTCTTTTTGATTTTTTGGTTGGGTTTTCTTTTTTTCGGTTTTATTGACCGATGACGGCTTTGATACGCCTGACTCCCGCGGAACTTGACTGTTCTTTCGTGATTTTGAAAGATTTTAAGTCGCCCGTGTTGTTTGCATGCGGTCCGCCGCAAATTTCCTTGCTGAAATCGCCGATGGTATAAACTTTTACCTTTTCGCCGTACTTGTTGTCGAAGATACCGATTGCGCCCTGCGCCTTCGCTTCGTCAACGGTCATTTCTTCGCACACGACGGGAATATTCTTTTTGATTTGTTCGTTGACAAGGTCTTCAACCGCCTTTATTTCGTCCGCCGTCATTGCGCGGTCGAAACCGAAGTCGAACCTTAATCTTTCGGCGGTGATATTGCTGCCGCGCTGACGCGCCTCGCCGCCCAGAACTTTCATAAGAGCGGAATGTAAAAGGTGTGTTGCGGTGTGAAGTTTTGCGGTTTCTTCGGAATTGTCCGCAAGCCCGCCGTGGAATTTCTGTTCCGCGCCCGCCTGAGATTTTTTCTGATGTTCCTTGAACGCGTCTTCGTATCCTTGTACGTCGACTTCAAACCCGTTTTCGTGCGCGAGTTCTTCCGTCATCTCGATGGGGAAGCCGAAAGTATCGTAAAGACGGAATGCGGTTTTCCCGCTTATCGTCTTTGTGGGAATGTGCGTGATGACCTTTTCAAACTCCTTTAAACCTTGTTGCAAGGTGTTGGAGAATCTGATTTCTTCCTTGTCAAGTTCCGACACAATCCTGTCTTTATTGGTCAAAAGATACTGATAAACGTCCTGATATTGCGAAATATACTGTTCTGCAATTTTGGAAAGGGAACGCTCGGGAAGGTCGATGATGCGTCCGAAACGCACCGCACGACGGATAAGTCTCCTAAGAATATAGCCTTGGTCGACGTTGCTTGGCACAATGCCTTTCACGTCGCCGATAAGGAAGGTCGAGGTGCGGATATGGTCGGCGATTATTCGCATCGCTTTCGTGACGGTTTCGCTTTCGTCGTACTTGTGTCCCGAAAGATTTTCGATGAGCGCGATCGCGGGTTTGAACAAGTCGGTTTCATAAACCGATTTGTATCCGTTCAGAATGCAAAGCATACGTTCAAGCCCCATGCCCTCGTCGACGTTCTTTTGTTTAAGCGGCGAGAAGGTGCCGTCGGCGTTTTTGAAGTATTGCATAAAGACGTCGTTACCGATTTCGACGTACTTGCCGCAGTCGCACGCGGGCGAACATTCGTCCGAGCATTTGGGTTTTCCGGTGTCAATGAACATTTCGGTGTCGGGACCGCAAGGACCGGTAACGCCGGCGGGACCCCACCAGTTGTTTTCTTTCGGAAGGAAGAAAATGCGGTCTTCGGGGACGCCCATCTTTTTCCAGAATTCCGCGCTTTCGTCGTCGCGGGGACAATCTTCGTCGCCCTTGAAAACGGTAACCGCGAATTTGTCTTTGTCAAATTCCAGCCGGTTCAGCAAAAAGTCGTACGAGCACGAAATTGCATATTCCTTGAAGTAGTCTCCAAGCGACCATCTGCCCAGCATTTCAAAAAACGTGCAGTGCGTCGGATCGCCGACTTCTTCGATATCGCCCGTGCGGACGCAGATTTGCACGTCGGTCAGACGGTTGCCCGCAGGGTGTTTTTCGCCGAGAAGGTACGGTACGAGGGGGTGCATGCCCGCCGTCGTGAACAAAACCGTCGGATCGTTTTCGGGGATAAGCGACGCGCTGGAAATAACGGCGTGTCCCTTCGATTTGTAGTAGTCGAGATAAATTTTGCGAAGTTCGCTGCTTGTAAGATTTTTCATAAATATCCTTAAATTAAATTATCTTCTGATAAATTGCCCTGAACCCGTGCGGCAATACGCCGAGTTTGATGAGATAGCCTTCCGCGCCGTCGCCCTCGCTGACGGTGAGTTTGTCCGCGCCGAGATATTTCAGAATAAGCGAATACATGAGTATGCCCGGGGCGATGATGTCTGCGCGCTTTTCGGGGAGTCCTTTCACGTGGCGGCGTTCTTCCATCGTCATTTTGCTGATTTTGTCGTACATGTTTTCGATGTCGGAAAGCGTCAGAACCGAGCCGTTGACGACGTTCGGATCGTATGTTTCAAGTTGGTTTTTCATTGCTGCCATCGTGGATATCGTGCCGCCGATTGCGACGACGTTGTCAAACGGCGGAATTTCGCCGTATCCCAGAAGACAGTCGTTGATGAACGGCGTCATTTCGATTCTTTCGCGCTCGATTGCGGAAAGCCTGACGATGCCGTACGGCAAACTTTTGGAATATAATATATTTTCGCCGTCGCCGACCGAAACTTCGGTACTTGCGCCGCCCATGTCGATAACGCAGCATCTGCCTTTCGTGCTTGCGCCCAAGAACCCGATTTCCGCCTCGGTCTTTTTGTCCAGAATGTCGATTTCAAGCCCGCAAAGTTCCCTGACTCTGTCGACGAACCTGTATTTGTTTTTCGCGGAGCGCACCGCTTCCGTCGCGTAGGCATAGACGTCTTCCGCGCCGTTTTGCATCGCAACGAAATAATACTCCGCAACGGCCTGAGCCGTACGTTCGATACTGACGGGTTGCAACGTGTTCATCTCGTCCATATTCTCGGCAAGACGCGTCGTGTTCACCCTTTTTTCGACCTTTTCGCCGTCCGTCATCATAAGCCTTACGGACGTGCTGCCTATGTCGATTACTCCGAATAACATAAGTCCCTCACTAAAATAATACAACTATTATAAACAAGTAATAAGAGTTTGTCAATTTATGAAAACTCAATGCATACATTGTTTTTATGGAAAACGAAAAAAGAGGAGCGCTCGCGCTCGAAAACGACCGCCTGACCGTTACGTCCGTTTCAAAAGTGATTTCGTCGGGCGACAAGTCGATTGTATTGATGCAAAACAAGGAAACGTTGACAATCACGGGCGAAGGGCTTTCCGTCACCGAAATCAACCTTGACTCGGGACGGCTTTCGGCAACCGGCAGAGTGAAAGAAATCAGGTTTTCGGAAACGCTCACGAAGGCGGGACTTATCAAAAAGATTTTCAAATGACGCACTCGATAATTTCCGAAAGTTTTATCTTTCTTTCGATGATTCTTTGCGGAATGACGTCGGGCGTGCTTTACGCCTTTCTTTGCGGTTTGCGCCGCGTCGTGAAGAAAAAGTTTTTCGCGTTCTTATCCGACGTTATTTTTGCGGCGGTAACGCTTGCAATGCTGTTTTTCGCGCTTGAAAAAACCTGCGGCGGTAACATAAGATTTTACCAAATCGCAGGCTTTATTGCGGGATTTTGTATTGTTGAACTGTTATTTGCGCTGATTACGCAGCGGCGCCAATCATAATCACCAGAACGTTTGAGCGTATTATCGCATAGCTGTATCCTTCAAGCCCGCGCCCGGACGCTTTCATCGCTTCTTTTGCGTAATTCTCCGCCGCGTACTTCGTTAAGGAAAACGCAAATTCAAACTCCACAATCGTCGATTTCGGGAGCGTTTTCAACGCACGCGCCATTTGCTGTGCCGCCAGATTATTGTTTGCGATAACGTAATTGTATTCCGTGCCGTTTGACGTATACGTTTCGTGCGCGAAGTAATCGAACTTTCCTTCCGCTTTCGGGTAATCGTGTCCCGGGTTTTCGACGTGAGTGTTTTTCGCTTCGTCATCGGACAACAGGAAGTAGGCGTGCGACAAAAATTCCTTGCTGTCGTCGCCGACGTCGCCCCAGGTCGTGTCGACGAAATACCATTCCTTGTCCCCCGTGCCGTTAAGGTCAAGCAGGACTTTGTTCCAGGCGTGTCCGCCGAAGTTTTTGCCGTCGCTTGACGCTTTGCCGCTGATACGTACGGCGGTGATACCCTCGATTCCGCACATTAAAACGAACGCTTTCGACTTCCCGTCGCAGACGGCGTGCATATCTTTCTTATAAAACTTATCAAGGAATATCCCTTCAAGGTAATATCCGTAATATTTCATTTTTTCGTTAAGGCTGAGATTTCCGCTTACATATGCGTCTTCGGCGTTTGCACAGTCGTGGTCGTAGCGCACGTTGTAGATTATGTAGTCGTAGATTGCGTGGACTTTTTCGTATTCGCTCATTTCGTCGGACACGATATAAGACAGCGCGTCTTTCGCGTTATCGTATATTTGTTTGAGATTTTCGGCTTGCGAACCCATAAACACGGGCTTGTAGCCCCACGCCACCGCCTTGTAAAGCATGTTGCTGGTCGACACGCTCATCGTTTCTTTCACGCTGTCGATATAAAAGTTTCTCTCTTCCTTTACGTTGTCGTAATGGGGTTTCGAATACGTGTTTTGCACAGCGTCGCCAAATCCGTCGGGCGCGTCGAACTCGGGCGAATTGACCGTCTCGATAAGACCTGCCTCGTCGGCGAAGAACCTGAATTTTATCGTAAATTCGTTGCCGCTCGTTTCAAGCGAATATCCCGGGATAATGCCCGACTCTTCAACGCAATCCCTGACTTCCGACACGTCGTTTTTCACGGTTTCGGGCGTCGCGTATCCCGCGTAAAACTTGATTTCCGCAATTTTGTTTTCCAGAATGAAAAGGATAAGGTTTTTAAGTTCTTCCTTGGAAGTTATATATCTGTTTTGCGCGTATCCGCCGTAGTCGTGGAAGTGCGAGGCGTAGTACCACGCTTCGTCGTGTTCCGAAAGATATACGATGGTTTTTGTTTTCGTGATTTTGTTTATTTCCGCCGTTACCTTATATTCGCCGCGGTTCGTCGGCTTAAACGAAAAGGTTTTGCCCGTCGAATAATACTTGTCGTTGACGTACCATTTGACGCTTTCGACGTCGGCTTTTGCGGGCGAAAGAGTTGCCGTGAACGTTACCGTTTCCGCCGTGGTCTGGCTGAGTTTTCCCGATACTCCGACTTCGATATGGTTTGCGGCAACGTTGTCCTTGACGACGAAATTAACTTCGCGGCTTACTTCGCCCACAACGACTTTTAAGGTGAACGTCCCTTCTTTTCCGATTGCGGCAATCGTATCGTTGACCTCGCCCATGCCGTTTGAACGGATTGTTTCAAGAGTCGTCGTGGAAATCAGGTTCCCGCCTTCGTCGTAAACGTACGCCGTCGCGGTTTTGCCAAGAAGCGAGTTGTCGAAATATCTTGCGCGCACGACGATTTTTTCTTCCGTGCCGACGCGGTATTTGTCAAGATATACAAGAAGTTCTTCGACGGCGCAGAATCCGACGGTTGCGGATTTTCCGCCCGCCGTTACGGTGGCAAAATAAATTTCTCCCGCCGTGGGAAGGTACGACGCGGTTTTACCGCTTGCCGTCGCGACTTCTTCGCCCGCGCCGTTCGTGAATTTCCACGAAAAGACGGTGGCGGGGTTCGTGCCGTCGTTGAGCGTTGCGGAAAAATCGACTCTTTTCGGCGTTTCGCCCGATTGCAACAACTGATATTGATTTTCAACGCCGATTTTTACCGTTGAAACGTCGGCGTAATCGACGTTTACTTTAAGTTCCGCCGTGTCGCCTTTGCCGTTGGTTGCGGTAATCGTGACCGCGGTTTTGGTTTTCCCGACGGCTTTTATGCTTGTCCGCCCGTATATTTCGACCTTTGTTTTGTCCGACGTGGACAAAGTGAACTCGTCGGTGCGCCCGTTACTGAGCGTTACGTCGTACGTTTCGCCGATTTTCAGCGTTATCTCGCTTTCGGACAGCGCAAACTTCCCTTCCGGGTGCAAAATTCCTTGTATAAGACTGCATCCGCAAAGCGCGGCGCAAAGAAGCGCGACAACCGCGGCAATCAGCGTTATTTTCAAAAATCTTTTGTTTTTCATAGTAAATATATTTTATACTAATCTTGTTAAAAGGTCAATACGATTTTTTCTTGTTAAAGCCACTTCGATGTGATATAATCGGTCTTATGCAAGATACCATTCCTTTTCTTACGACGATAATCACAAAAGCCGAAGCGGACGAGATGAATCCGCTTGTTCTCGCTTTCGTCGGCGACTCCGTACAACAACTGTACGTCAGAACGCGGCTTGCCATTTCGTCCGACAAAAAATCGGGCGCGCTCCATAAACTCGCAACCAAGGAAATCAAGGCGGAAGCGCAGGCGGATAAAATCGAAAAACTGCTGCCGTGTCTTTCGGAAGAAGAAGTCGCGGTTTACAAGCGCGCAAGAAACGCGCATTATTCGTCGTCGGCAAAAAACGCAAGTATCGGCGACTACAAAAAAGCAAGCGGATTCGAGGCTCTTCTCGGATACCTGTATCTCACGGGAAAACACGACCGCCTGAACGAATTGCTTTCAATCGAATAAGGAGAAACCATGTTAATTACGGGAAAAAACGCAGTGTATGAGGCGTTGCGCTCCGACGCAACCGTTGAAAAACTTTACGTGCAAAGAGGCGAAACGACGGGCGTCGTAAAAAACATAATCGCCCTTGCAAAAGAAAAGAAAATCGTCGTGTCCGTCGTCGATAAAACCGCTCTCGACCGCATCACGCAAAACGCAAAACATCAGGGAGTCGCGCTTACTCAGACGGAGTTTGTTTATTCGTCTTTGGACGACATTTTGTCTTTTGCGAAATCGAAAGACGAGCCGCCCTTTATCGTGATTCTGGACGAGCTTTCCGACCCCCACAATCTCGGCAGCATTATCCGTACGGCGGAGTGCGCGGGCGTGCACGGGATCGTCATCGGAAAGCACCGCGGCGTTACCGTGAACGACACCGTTTTAAGGTGCTCCGCAGGCGCGGCGGAACACGTGAAAATCGCGAAAGTTACCAACGTCAACGACGCGATAAATTATCTTAAATCGCAAAATGTGTATGTTTATTGCGCGGATATGGACGGTGAACCTATGTATCGTGCAAATCTTACCGGAGCAATCGCATTGCTTGTCGGTGGCGAGGACAGCGGCGTAAAACGCCTTTCAAAGGAACTTGCCGACGGCGTAATTTCCATTCCGATGAGCGGAAAAATCAACAGCCTGAACGCCTCGGTTGCCGCCGCCGTCGTGATTTACGAAAAGGTACGACAGGACAGAAAATGACATACGTAAAAATGCCCGACGAGGAACTTGCAAAACGCGCGCAGTCAAACGACTCCGCCGCCGTAAACGAACTGTTGCATCGTCATAAATCGCTGGTCAACAAGGCGGTGCGCCGCTTCTTTTTGCCGTCGGGCGACACCGACGATCTTGTGCAGGAAGGAATGGTCGCGCTGTTCAACGCGATTATGAATTATGACGAAAAAGCCGGCGCGAGTTTCACAACGTTTGCCTACATCTGCGTCAGAAAAAGAATCATCGGGTTAATCAGGAAATCTTCAAGCGGGAAAAATCGCGCGCTTAATGACAGCGTGCCGCTTGACGACGTCGAAATCGCGTCGGGCAATCCCGAAACCGTTTATATCGAAGAGGAACGGGAAACCCTTTTAATGCGGGAAATCGAAAACGTTTTATCGGAAGAAGAACAGCGGATTTTTTACGCTTATCTTGACGGCGACTCGTATCGGGAAATCGCCGCCTCTCTTTCGGTTTCCACAAAAAAAGTCGACAACACCCTGCAAAAAATAAGAAAATCGCTGAAAAAATCGTTAAATCGCTGACTTTTTCGCCGATTTTCGCTTTACATAAATGAATAAATTATTTATAATAATTGCACGTTGATATATTATCGACGAATTTCCTTGCCTGTTTAAGCAGGCCACAAAGTCCACAAGGAGGTATAAAAAGATGAACAAGTATGAAATCCTTTACATCATCGACAATGACGTTTCGGAAGAAGACAAGGCTGCTCTCGTCGACAGGTTCTCGGACCTCGTCGTAAAACTCGGCGGCACCGTTGACGGCATTGACAAGTGGGGTACCCGCAAATATGCATATCCCATCAACGATAAGAACGAAGGCTACTACGTCTTGATGAACTTTACGGCAGACGCATCCGCTCCCGCCGAAATCGATCGTCAGATGAAAATCACAGACGCAATCGTACGTCAGATGATTATCCGCAAATAACCGCATAAGGGGTCATTTATGAACAAAGTATTTTTAATCGGTAATTTAACAAAGAATCCCGAACTCACCAACACCGGCTCGGGCATTCCCGTTTGCAGATTCACGCTTGCCGTATCGCGCAGATTTTCCAACAGCGACGGCGTAAGAGATACAGACTTCCTTCCCGTTGTCGTATGGAGAACGCAGGCGGAACATTGCAACAAATACTTGAAAAAAGGCAGTAAAGCGGCCGTATCCGGATCGGTTCAGACCCGCAGTTACGACGCTCCCGACGGAAGCCGCAGATACGTCACCGAAATCGTTGCCGACGAGGTTCAGTTCCTCAGCACCAAGGCCGAAGACGAATCCGCCTCGAACGACGGCGTGTTCGACGACCTTAAAGCCGTTGACGAGAATCTGCCCTTCTGATTTTCGCCCGTATATAGGGCTCAATAATTAAGAGGTATATTAAAATGAGTGAAGAAGTAAAACGCCCCGTTCAGGGCGGCAAAAGAATTCCCAAAAAGAAAGTCTGCCAATTCTGCGTCGATAAGGCAACCGAAATCGACTACAAAGACGTTGCCAAACTTCGCAAATACATCACCGAAAAAGGCAAGATGATGCCCCGTCGTATGACCGGCGTTTGTGCAAAACATCAACGTTTCTTGTCCGACGCAATCAAACGCGCCCGCGTTATGGCATTGCTTCCCTACAAAGCAGACTAATTATTAAACCAATCAAAAACGCACCGTTTCCACGGTGCGTTTTTTTTGTTGCACGCAAGTACAAAAGTATCTTTTGGGGTCCCCTAACCCTATAAAACGGCGAGAATTTGATTAAATGATATCTTCCCCAAAACGGCAGAATTTTGATGAGA